>ENA-OWNT01000136-OWNT01000136.1-seawater-metagenome-genome-assembly--contig:-NODE-136-length-219085-cov-9.474919_pt1 | contig 219085 bp, 155 predicted proteins | sample MGYA00238136_ERZ651165 | MGnify/ENA primary metagenome ERZ651165 (study PRJEB26861, sample SAMN08777766) | seawater metagenome | isolation source: coastal seawater | place: USA: Florida | collected...
GGCAAATATTTCCAATACATTCCTCGACATGACTTTTCATGTTAAGGTAATTCTTTATTTTAAATGCGATCGCCCTGGTGTTAGTCCTACTTTTGAAGAAGTTCAAAATATTTAAACTTTGGGTATACAATTGGATGCTCCTTACCACCCATTTTATTTATACCTTAAGAGACTTGTAAGTCCAGAGAATCGCCTTGATTTTCATAAAGGTTCAATAGTCTGGGTTGTTAAACTAGCGTTGAGATGGTAATGAATCTGTTGAGTTGAACGGACTTGGCAGTGATGGAGGCCTAGGTGCGCTATTCGTAAAATGTATACATCGATCCGTACGTCAAACTTTTTAGGACAACCTCCGCCTCTACTATGAGTTTTTTAGTAAAGATAGCCCAGCTGAGCCTCCTAGCATAATCGGGTGATCACCTCAAAATCCAAACTTATAATTTTCCCCTTTTATACGGCTCAGCGTCATTTTCGCAGCGGACTATTGAAAGATTAGAAATTGATAAAAATTTAGATAGAATTTAGAAAAAACGGAAAGATCAAAGCCACCAAAGCACTTCATAACTCCCTGATTATAAACAAAAAAAGCCGCAAATCACTCTTAATTAGTGATTTACGGCTTTTGCTTTTGGTGATCCCGACAGGATTCGAACCTGTGGCCTGCTGATTAGAAGTCAGCTGCTCTATCCAGCTGAGCTACGGGACCTTTTTATTCAAACTTTACTTTTCATCAAAACCGGCTGAGTATACCGAAAATGGCAACTGAACTACGGGACCTTTTTTGTAAAGCGAGGCAAAAATACTTCATTTTTGCAGCGGAGCAAAAAAATAGACATAAAAAATCAAATCATTTTTCGACTCCTCTTTCAATACGTCCTCATAGGCCAATAAGTTCCCCCACTGCCTATTTATCAGTAGCTGGGTAATCCACCGGAAACAAATAGCATGATCTTTTCCGTTGATGATGAAGTACTTAAGGGAGCTATTGATGGCAGCTACAGACCATGGTACTTTAGGCAATATTTAGCCATAGAGTTTACCCAAAAAGTGCTATACTTGCAGCCGAAATCAGACACCCCGTTATTCTTGAACTAGTATTCGTTAAGTCACCTCGATCATGAAAATTGCCCTCCCGCTATTCGTAGCCCTACTTTCTATTAGTAGTTTCTGTATCGCTCAGAACAATAATCCTAATCAAGAGACGCACGAACTGCGTATCCAGCGTACCACTAGTCCCATTTTATTGGATGGCAAGCTAGAGGAGCCTGTCTGGCAGGAAGCTGATGTCGCAACGGACTTTATGCAGAAGCAGCCTAGGGATGATATCAAAGCCGGCTTGCGAACCGAGATGCGCCTGACCTATGATGATCAATTTCTCTATGTCGCAGCAACGTGTTTTGATAGTACCAACCACGTTATTGCTACCCTGAAGCGTGATGTAGGTTTTTGGGATGGGGATGCTGTCGCTGTGATCCTCGATCCATTGAATGAAGCAACTACTGGCTTTATGTTTGGAGCAAGTCCCTTCGGTGTACAGACGGAAGTCTTGCTTGGAGGAGGTAGTGGACCAGAGAATTATTCTCGGGAATGGGATAATCGCTGGTTTGTCGAAGTGATGCGATATAATGACCGATGGACGGTGGAAATGGCTATACCCTTCAAGACCCTACGCTACGAGGCTGGAAAGTCTAGTTGGGGGATCAACTTCACGCGCAATGATAAAAAGAATAATAGGTTAGATGCTTGGGCACCTGTTCCACGTCAATTTTGGGTAATTGATCTCGGGTATACCGGAAAATTGATCTGGGATGAAGCACCCAAGAAAATTAGTAGTAATGTGTCTGTGATCCCATATGTGAATTCGGCACAGACCAAGGACTTTGAGGCCGATGAGCCAGCTGATTTTACTTTCGCAGCGGGCATGGACGCCAAGATTGCCTTGACTTCTTCTTTAAACCTTGATTTAACTATCAATCCCGATTTCTCACAGGTTGAGGTGGATCAACAGGTAACCAATCTAACCCGTTTCAGCATATTTCTGCCCGAACGCAGAACTTTCTTCCTCGAAAACAGCGATATTTTCACCAATTATGGTAATCCTCTGGTCCGACCTTTCTTTTCTCGGCGGATTGGTTTGGATGAAAACGGCCGTGCCGTGCCCATCGACTTCGGAGCTAGACTTACAGGTAATGTGACGGGCAGTACCCGAATTGGTATATTGAATGCTCAAACACGAGAAACAGCGGATCAATTGGGACAAAACTACACCGCCTTGTCTTTTAACCAGCGCTTATTTCAACGGTCAACGCTGAAAGGAACGTTTACTAATCGGCAGGGCTTTGATGAGGGTAAGCAAGTCGATGGAGATCACGGCCGGAATGCTGGCTTGGAATTTGAATATCAGAGCTTGGACGGGGCTTGGCAAGCTTGGGCTAATTACCATGAAGCCTTTAAGCCGGGCGTGACAACGGAAAAGTACTTTTGGAACGCCGGTGGGTCCTATACTGGGCAAACCTTCTCCGGTACACTGGCATGGGTGAATGTAGGAACCAATTACAGTGCAGATGTAGGTTTTGTAAATCGCTTGGAAAATTATGATGCAGTTCGGGATACCAGTATACGCTTGGGCTACCGCTTACTTTTCATGCCACTAGAATGGACTTTTGTCCCGAAAAACTCAGACATCCTCAATCAGCATTCATTTGAAATTGAGAGTGTATTCACGATGGACAAAGATTATCGGTTTGTAGAGCGAAGGCATGAAATGGACTACGAGTTTGAATTCAAGAACAGTAGTGAGTTCTCCGTTTTTGCTAACCTAAATGAAACAGACCTCCGCTTCCCCTTTTCATTTACGGATGGGACTCCGCTTGCTGCTGGCCGTTATACTTACAGTGATTTTGGCTTAGAATATTCCTCTGATGAACGAAAGCTACTGCAATATGGAACCTCCCTCTCTACTGGTACATTTTATAGCGGCAATATTTCTACAGTAGGAGCTTTTGCTTTGTATCGCAGACAGCCCTGGGGGAATTTTAGTGTAGAGGTAGAATACAATCGCTTGCGATTCCCTGATGAACACGGTGAGGAGGAAATCTGGGCAATCAGCCCTAGAATGGAAATAAACTTCCACCGAAATCTATTTTGGACTACCTTTTTGCAGTACAACACACAAGCAGATAACTTTAACATTAACAGCCGCTTGCAATGGCGATTCGCTCCTATGTCGGATCTATTTGTGGTGTATACCGAAAACTATGCTGTAGAATTTTTCGGGCCAAAGAATCGAGCAATGGTTCTAAAACTAAATTATTGGTTAGTTTTGTAATTGCCTACCATCACATAAACCGAATTGGTTTCCACCACAGCGCCTATGCTTGGCGCAATTTTTACAATCAAATGAATTGCACTTTAGTATTTTTACGCAAACAAACTTTATTGAAATGAAACATTCCATCTTTTTCCTTCTTATTGCGCTTTTGGCTTTTTCTTGTGGCGGCGGTGAGCAATCAGCTAGTCAATCCGATTCTGCTGCACCTGAAGCCAAGAAGGAAGCAGAAGCACCTAAGGCAGATGCGGCTCCGGCCAGCACCGGAGAAGTTGTAGAAATTGAACTAACAGGTAATGATCAAATGCAGTTTGATCAGGTTTACCTGAAAGTGAAGGCAGGATCAAAGATTAAGTTGACCTTAAAGCACGTAGGATCAATGGCCAAGACTGTTATGGGGCATAATTTTGTCTTGCTTAAGAAAGGAACCAATATGGCCACTTTTGCACAGGAAGCAGTTGCTGCGAAGGACAACGACTATGTTCCTGAAGGTAGTGATGCGGTTATTGCTCATACTAAAATGCTGGGCGGTGGTGAAGAAACGACCATTGAATTTGACGCACCAGCAAAAGGTACTTATGATTACCTATGTAGTTTCCCTGGACACTATGGGGTAATGAAGGGGAAACTAGTTGTGGAGTAGATCGGGAGGAGATGGAATCAGGCAATAGTAAATCTCGTTTTAGCTAACTTTTGCTATTCAGGTTGGCCTTCACCCACCTATCTATTCAGACCACTCCCTCAACTAAGAGGTTGGACAATGCGATTCGCGATCGATTTGTCCAACCCCTTTTCTAATTTTATCCAGCCCTCATCCATACCCGACCCTTTTACCACAGATACTGATTGGGTTTCGTTTAACCAACTAAAATTTCTTCCGCGCCAGATACAGCAGCTACCAAATCCATTCTTTCGAGAGCAAAACCGAAAGATCTTAACTTACTGTACACTTAGGTTTTTGGCTTTCCATATATTTTTTGTTAATTCAAGTTTGTTCAGATCAACCGAAATTCCTTCTCCGACCACTTTTGTGGTTGACGATTTAGATGGGAGGCTCGCGCCCAGAGGCAGCAGGGGTTTCAGCTAAAAAGCTGACTCAAAGTCACAAAAATTGTCAGAAAACCCAGAAATTATACACCTATGAGCAACGTTCGCATTGAAGAAAGCTGGAAGCAAGCATTAGCTGCAGAATTTGAGCAACCCTATTTCGAAGGACTTATCTCCTTTGTTAAGGCAGAAAAACAGGCGGGTAAAACCATTTATCCACCTGGGTCCCTCATTTTCAATGCCTTTGATACGACCCCCTTCGATCAAGTTAAAGTGGTGATTTTGGGTCAGGATCCGTACATCAATACAGGTGAGGCTATGGGTTTAAGCTTTTCGGTACCAAAGGGCATTAGGATTCCTCCCTCTTTGCGTAATATTTACAAGGAACTGGCTACCGATTTGAATATCTCCCCGGCCAATCATGGTGATTTGACAAAATGGGCGCAACAAGGTGTATTTTTGCTCAATGCTGTACTTACGGTAGAGCATAAGAAGTCTAGATCTCACCAAAAGAGAGGCTGGGAAACTTTTACCGATGCAGTGATTCGTGCAATATCAACGCAAAGGGAGGGTGTTGTTTTCATGCTGTGGGGAAACTTTGCCCGCAACAAGAAAGTATTGATCGACAACAATAAGCACCTAATTCTTGAGGCAGCACATCCTTCTCCCCTAGCAGGCGGAGCCTACTTTGGCAGCCGACATTTTTCTCAAGCTAATACCTTTTTGGAAGCGCGAGGTAAGAGAACCATAGATTGGCAACTTTAGGCCTACCCGTTACAATTGGATGCGGTACGCTAGCAACCAATCTCCTTGCCCAACCACTAAAGCAAAATTACCATCAGCATCTAGCGGATGTATTCTAAAGCTGGTACTGCCCGCTAAGGGAAAACCGAGAACAGGCTTGCCTTCCCCCGTATACAATCGAATTTCTCTTTTCGATTCATCTAGACTGCCTATATAGTCTAAAGCTTGGCCAGGGACGGACACGGTAAAGATTTGATCGGGGCGTTGATCTAGTACCCGCCGAAATGCCTTTTCAAATCCCTTATCGGAATAATAATTGAGCTGTAACCCGTCTTCACTTAGGGTGAGTAGATCCATTCTTTCATCTCCGATAAAATTACCCGAACAGAATTGTACTGTACTATCAGATCCAATTGATAAGGGTAGTCCGAATATTTCGCCCTCCATATTTATAACTTGCGCTAGGCCCTGTCCATCTACAGCAACTACACGAAAAGCTCCAGCAATGGCTTGTGTAGCTAGTGGATTGGTGGTAGGAGTAAGCTGAATCGGAGGAAAATGCGCTTCTCCTGATCGTTTCCAATTGTATAAAACACCAGCGGTATTCATCGCCATTAAATAGTCTGTGGTAGGTCCTTGTAAGTGGTGTACTCTTTGTTCAAAACGGCCGGATACTGCCAGCGGGTTCCAATTCGCTAACGGAACACCTTGCTCAGAAAAGGCATATATTCCATTCTCGCAAGGCAGAAAAAACTCATAAATTTCCTCTTGTTGAAAATCAACTGGCCATACGCCAGCAGTAGCCACCGGCTGTAGGCGAATCGGAAAGTTATCTACAGACTGTCCTGTAGCATCCAGGTGATATAAATTACTTTCTGTATTTAGAAGAAAGGAATACCCATTGGCAGTTTGATGCGGTAAGCAATAAATGTCTGATAATCGCTGCCCCGTCAATTGTTTGCGCCAAATCAAGTCTCCGTCCTGATCATGTCGATATAAATTTCCGGCTTGATCAGTGGTCAACACGGTCCAAGTTTGATCCACATCAGGTACAATTGTTGGAACTTGATCCACTTCCGCGTTCACCTGGATGCGCCAAAGGACCGTTGGTCCCTTGGGTGTTTCAGTGGAAGGCTTGGCTGCAAATGCTTTTATATTCCAGTCCTTTCCTTTAGCACTCCCACTAAACCAAAGCGATCGGCTTTCCGCTGGCAGTAGGGCTTGCCATTGTGGCGGGCAAGGCAGAGCTCTGAGCCATTGTGTTTCCAATTGCAACAAATCATTAGGCAAGGTGAGCTGTAGGAGGTTTTGGCCGACGATATAAGCATCTATCAACTGACGGAGGGCTTGCTGATCAGCAGCAAAAATGTAGTAATCCGCAATCTTACACCACCATGGATTTTGAACCAATTCTCCCCCTTTCCGCCAAGCTCCAAAGAGATTTTCCACATTGACTTGGACCAATTCGAAGGTCTGATAGATATTTCTGTTTAATTCCCCTGCCTCTTCCAACCAGTCGTTTAGACTTTCTTGGGCTACGATGCTATCTCTACAAGGGATCAGCCAAGCCAAGGATATGGCCTCAGCGGTTGGCATTAAGTCTATCCATCCAATGTGATCTCCAGCCCAGGGTAAGATGTACCTGTCAAGCCAATCTGTGGTCCCAGCTTGGAGTTGTCGATTGGTTTGCTGAACATCCCTCAATTGCAGTAATTCCCAATCCTCTGCCCAGGCGGGTATAATTTCAAGTGCAGCCCCCATCCTCAGGCCCGTTTTCTTAGCTACTGGCAAGCGTTCTCCTTCTTTCCAAAAGGCAACCGCATTTAATATTTCATCATTCTTATGTTCCAGCTTCCAATCTATACGCCATCCTTCCCAATTCAAGGCAGCAAGATAACTTAAGCCTTGCTGGGTCTGGGTCTGAAAGAAAGGAGTGGCAAATGGAAAATGAAAAAAACTATGGGTGACACCATTTAATGGCTTTACAGCCCACTGTGAAGGGTGATCTACTTGACTAGCTGTCGATTGGTTTTGGTCGGTAAGTTCACGAAGTGCATCTTCAATTAAAACAGATTGATGACTAAGCAATACCAAATTTTGGTAAGATGATACTACAATATCCTTCCCCAGGTGATCTTTCAAATAGTATATATCATATCCCTTATACCGGGTTGATTCTTGTCCGTCCCCTGCCCATTTTGCTATTGGTAAATCAATACCAGATTTATCATAAACAAATAATTGTCGAATTTCATCCTCCCATCCTACGGGCCAAGCCAGTAAGCGTTGCCGATCTTCCAATACCAAGATCCCGATATGATCTAATACTTGTTCCCAATATGCAGCGGGGGTTTGAACGGAAGATAAAGGGAGTAGATCAGTTCTGGATAAGTTTTGATAACTGAAACTGTAAGGTGCGTCAAATGGTAAGGCTTCCAGTACTTTAAGTTTTCGCAGGGGTGAAAAGGACCACTGGGTCAACAAAAGATATGTAATCACTGACAAAACAAAAAGGGACAACAAAAGAACGCTGGTTTTTTTCAATGTAGCAATGTGTTAAGGTAGAAAGTAATAAAGGCGAGTATAGGGAAAAACAGCTAGGATTCCTGCTTTCCGGACCACCTAAATGGATATCTAACTTATCATAAACATGTCAATCTTCACAAAAACGGGTAAAATTTTGGTACAATTCTCCAAATAAATCCTGACTTAGTATTACCTTTAAGCTCCTCTTCAAAACTTGGTCATCTACCTTACCCATAACCCAAAGGGAATATATTCCCAGAATCAGTACAATGCTTATTAAACAATGGTCTCTCTTGCTCCGTGAATTCCTCACGAGATAGGCTTGTGGCTGCTAGCCATTATACTATATCATTTGTTGTAGAGTACCTGGAGCAATAGTTTATTTTGATAAGCTTTTATAGCGTTTTTAGACTACAAACATCACATCAACCTATGAGAAAGTCGTTCATCCGGACGGGTAGCTTCTTTGCGATGACAGCAGTTATTCTTGGTGCTTTTGGGGCCCATACCCTAGAGCAGGTAATTGATCCAGCGCAAATTGCCACCTTTGAGACAGGGGTAACCTACCAATTTTATCACGCCTTTGCCTTACTATTTCTTGGCTTATGGCTCTATTTCAGAAAGACCCAAATGATGGAGTATGCCGGTTGGGCCTTCATTATCGGAATTATCCTTTTTTCAGGATCACTCTATGTGTTATCTGTTCGTGAATGGTTAAACTTAGACGTGAATTGGTTGGGGCCAATTACTCCTCTGGGCGGCACATTTTTTATCGTAGGATGGGCTATTTTGCTATACGCCTCTTTCCAGGAAAATGGTCGTACGCACAAGACTGAAAAGAAAGAAGGCTAAATATTTTATCTTTATCGGGTGCTCTTTTCTACTCGACAATTGATTTATATACACCTGATTATAAGGCATTTCTGGCTGATGTGATACGCTCAGTTGTCAGGAGAATGCCCTTCCCCCCTTTTTTTTAATCAAAACTGTTCTTATATTTGCTGTGCTAAAAGACCAAAACCAAGTGAAACACGCGTAACGCTCTGATGAAATTGAGATTCAATTACACTTCCATTCCTGCCTTTTTACGCTTCCGTAAAAACTATTCCTGTTTATCAATCTTGGTTATAAATAACAGATTAAATAATGCAATATTTGACTTGTCTATTATGCCAATACGCACTCATGACAGATCGTGTAGGAATACACTTCTAAAGAATCGCAGAAGTATCCTAATGCATTAAAAGCAAGTCATTCATATACAAGACTCTTATTTACTAACAATTGATAACTTTTAAAACCTAAATCCTCATTTATGAAAACCAAGTTTCTAAGTATCGCCTCATTTCTGATGCTATTTTTTATGGCGAGTAACCTCAATGCTCAAAGTGTAATAAAAGTAAATCCAATCGGTTTAGCATTTGGTAGTTTGAATGCAGGCTACGAAACTTTCTTGACCGACAAAACTTCCTTGTACCTAAAAGCTAATTTTTACTCTAGAGGATTGGTAGGCATCCGTTATACCGGTTTTGGTGTAGGTGGTGAATATCGTTTCTACCTAGATAGCAACGAACGTCCTAAAGGCCTTTATGCTGGACCAATTGCAAACGTTGGTTTTATTGGTACAAATAGCGACTTTATTGACAATTATACCTTGATCACTTTAGGAGGTATTATTGGGTATCAATGGGTATTCTCAGAAAAATTCACCGTAGAAGTTAACATAGGGCCGGCCTATGGTATTGTAACGGGCGACTTCGGTGACACTGATATTTTCGGAGATGGAATTTTCCCAGTGATTAGCCTATTGACCTTGGGTTACATCTTAAACTAGGGTTACAACACAAAAAGAAAAAAAGCCTGTCGGTTCGTCCGGCAGGCTTTTTCTCTTTTCTTTGTTGCTTCACATGTTCAACAATCTATTCGAATACGACTAACTCCTCTTCTTCTCCTTCTCTTCTTCTATTTCTCCACCATATGTATCCTACTACTCCAACTAAGAGATAGGGTGTGACAAGCATGTATAGAATACCATTGTTCAAGCCCTGGCCATCCGTACCGCCATTCTTGAGGTTACTCTCTGCCGACATTCGGCACATGGGGCATTGAGCATAAACCTCTGGGACACTGACAAACTGTAGGCTCAAGGCAAGTGCTAATATAGCTGTGATGCGATTGATCTGTTTCATATATTTATTTTTTACTGTAGCTTCTATTCAAATTAAGTCAGAAGTCAACCTTCATATATTCACTAGGGATAATAGGGCATCAACATCCAATAACAAATAGGCCCAGTTACCGCCACATACAGCCATAATGGAAAAACCCACCGAGCCATTTTCCGATGCCGCTCCACTTGCCCTGTATAGGCTCTGATAAAGGTAAAAAGGATAAAGGGTAATATCAAACCCGCTAAGGTAATGTGCGTGATCAGTAATATCAGATAGAACGTTCGGCTAGCTCCGACAGCTGTTGCTTCCGCTGTATCGACTATTCCGTCCAGGTTAGCATCACCGAACTTAATCTCTGGGCTGGTGAAATGATAGGATACATAGGACAAAAGAAAAAGAACAGACAAGCCCATAGCCACGTAAATGGCTTTCCGGTGCGCCTCTATATTCTTTTGTTTGATATAATAAAAGGCTATGACTAAGACTACAGCTGTCAATGCATTTAAACTTGCATGAAAAGGTGGTAAAAAGCTAAAATCCCAACCTTCAGGTAAATTGATCTTCACTCTACGCATAAGCCCTACTAGGAGCAGCACCACCACCGTCACAACCCAGGCTGCAACATTTAATTTCTTCGCCAATTGTACATTTGCTTCCATCTACTTTTCTATTTCTCTTCTTAATTCAGGTTTATCTTGCTTCTTCATAGGTAGAAGAAGAGCGATATGCTCTACCAAACTCCTAACCTCCCCCTGCTCCGTCTGCAAATAAAAACTTCTGATATTACCTTCTAGATCTACCAAAGCCATTTGTTGATCTATTGTCGCAACTTCCTTCTTGTAGGTCTGCACAAAACGAGCCCATTCCGTTTGCCCCAAGGGTTCAAAAGTACACTGTGGTTCTTCCTCCAATCCATATGTTGCCTTAAACGCATCCAGGCCATTGAATTGGCTAGTATCCCAGAAGGTGATCAATTGAAAATCGTCTCTTTTGTCGAATTGTTCATATAATTTAGAGAGCAAAGCACCTTGCTCAGCTCGCTGATCTGCTTTCGCTGACAGGAAATTGATTAGACGAACGGCCTTTGTCTCTTCATCAGATGACTCGGCCATAAATAACTTGAAGTCTCCATGATCCGTCAGCTGTCCCATGGTCTCCAATCTATAATCAAGTCCTTTCTGTAAATAGTACCAGGAGCCAGCTGGCAAGCCCACTAGCAGCAAAAATAAAGCTGCAATTTGAAGTACCTTCCGCATATTTTAGTATTTAAACCTATTACTGGACACCTAAGTATTAATTCCATGAAATAAACACATCAAAGTGGATTTGGTTAGCATAGAATTGTCATAATAACATCATTTGCCTTAGGCAGTCTAAAACGATTCTTTTGATCAAAAAAAAGGGCGAGAAATTGATTTCTCGCCCTTTTTGCTAACCCAAGTCGTCCAATCGATAGACATCATCGGGCAGCATTCCTTGCTGCGCATCAACTGGTTCAGCATCTTTCTCCTGTATTTGATCCCTACGATCTTTCCATGAGTCCCCTTCCTGGAAGAAGGCAATGATGGCCCAGATTAAAAGTAAAGTTGGAAGCAGGACACTCAGTGCCAGGCCCTTTACTTCGTAACGCATGTGCATAAATTCATAAATAATGAAGTAAGCCTTATATAAGGAAAGTACAATTAGGCCTAAACCTACAATGTAGATTACAGCTCTATAATCCTCTACTCCACTAACGATATATCCTTTGCCAAATAGAGATAAACCTACCTCAATGAGGGTTACGACTCCCAATAAGATCAAACCCTGATATACTTTCTTTATTGATTCTTCGTAGCTTAAATGTCCCATATATAATTGGATTTAAAGCAATTTCTAATTAATGAATACCTAAGTCCTATAGTAGATAAAATACAAGGAATACGAATACCCACACCAAATCTACAAAGTGCCAGTATAATCCAATCTTCTCTACCATTTCGTGACCATTATTTCGATCAACATATAAACCACTAGCCGCATTCACCATAATAATGAACAAGAATACGACTCCCGAGAATACGTGAAATCCGTGGAAACCCGTAATAAAGAAGAATAGTGCTCCGAAAGCCTTCGGTCCAAAACTTTCACTCTTCACCATTCCGGCATCAGGCCCATCTGTAACCTTATATTTCCTGTGCAAAAAACCTTGCGCATCAACAACATGGCCTTTGTAATCTCCAGGAGCAGTGGCATCTGATTCGTGACTATCCGTTCCGTGTCCATCCCCATGATTATCTCCTCCATGTGCATCCTCTCCATGGCCTCCGCCATGATCATCCCCATGGCCGTGGCCACCTGCCTTGTGAATTAGGTAACTTGCACCAGCCTCAAACACCTCATCTGATTCAGAGCCATCCTCATTGAGATAAACCCCTGATTCCAAATGTGTACCAAATGGATTGCGGGTAACGGTCATATGCTCAGTAGCGATCAAATTAGTCCACTCCCAAGCCTGGCAACTCAAGAAGCCAATACCACCCAGAATAGTCAATAGCATCCAGAAGACAACCCCTTTAACATTATTACGGGCACCTTCCTGCACACCACGAACCATAGTAACAGAACTAATGATCAACAAGAATGACATTACTGTTACGAAAATCAGTGGCAATTCACTATCCCCAAATGGATGAGTCTTGAATACAAAATCCGGAACAGGCCAAGTAGGACTACTGAAACGAAGTGCTCCGTATGCAATCAAAAAGCCAGCGAAAGTAAATGCATCTGACAACAGGAAGTACCACATCATCAATTTACCATAACTCGCCTTAAAGGGGCGTTTGGCGCCAGACCATAACTCCTTATCATCGTGAACTTCGTGCTCAACTACTGTATCAGTTGTTGCCATCAGTAAAAAATATTTTGTTTTTTGTTTATACTCAAATGGTTACTGGATCGAGAAGAATACGATCAAATACAACCATAAAAATCCAACAAAATGCCAATAAATAAAAGTCAGTTCAAATCGCAGTTTACGTGCTGCAGTTACTTTGTATGGTAAAATAAAGGCATGCATTAAGGCAATCAAGAGTGCCGTTATCCCACCTAAAACGTGCGCAGCATGTACCCCAGAAATCACATAGATAAAGTCTCCTGAGGGGTTCGTCTTCAAGGGTACGCCCATTTCCATCATACTCAACCAGCCTTGATATTGCGTAACCACAAACCCCAGGCCTAACATCAAAGTGACCACTAGTAAGGTTTTATACAACTGTGCATTTCCCTTCAAAAAAGAACGATAGGAGAAATGCAGCGTAATACTGCTTAATAGTATAATTCCCGTACTTACGAAAAACAAAGATGGCAATTGGAACTCTAACCAATTACCGGCCGCTTGTCTTACAATATAAGCACTCGTAAAAGCCGAAAACATCATCAAGATACTGCCGCAAGCCACGGCCAAGGCAAATTTCTTAGGATGAATCTTATTTCGGGTATATTGTCTTTTTCCTACAGCCACTTCCATCTGATTAAATTTTATCAATAAATAAAAGGATCAGGGAAAATGGGATATAACCAAAAGAATAGAACATCAAGCCCAAAGCTGTTTTTCGCGCTGGCTTTTGGTAAAAACGCCAAGCCATCGCTGCATACCCTAATCCAAGGACAGTAACCAGGGTGGCCGATACCACACCGCTTACTCCCGTAAAATAAGGCAGTAGTCCTATAGGCAATAAAACGAGGGCACACAATAGAGACTGCCAACCAGTCTCTTTATCATCCATCTTCCCATCGCGCATCGGTACCAATTTATAGCCGGCTTTGCTGTAGTCTTCATAACCTAACCAACCAATAGACCAAAAGTGAGGAAACTGCCAAAAGAATTGCAAACCAAAGAGACATAAAGCCAATAATGTCAATTGCCCCTCAATAGCCACACATCCGATCATCGTTGGCAGAGCACCTGGAATAGCCCCAATAAAAACGGCTATGGGTGAAATGCGCTTCATAGGTGTGTAAACAAATGCATAAAATACTAAAGACAAGGTCCCCAAAAAGGCAGCCCATGGGTTGAAAAAGGCCAATAGAGAAATGCCAATCATACTCATAAAGCCAGCAGCTAAGACCGCCTCTGAAATTGTCATCCGGCCAGCAGCTAGTGGTCGATTGGCAGTTCTTGTCATCAATTTATCATAGTCTTTCTCCAATACCTGATTTAGCGCATTAGCAGCTCCTGTTACCAGGAATCCACCAAGTGCCAAAACACCAACAGCTAGCCAAGTCCAATTACCATTACTGGCAATCAAGAAAGCCATTACGGAAGAAAACACCACCGTTAGACTTAGCCTCAACTTGACCAACATCTTATAATCCTGGATCTTTTGCAAGACCCCCGAACTGGATTGATGTTGTATTGTTTTTGTAGACAAGATCTGATTGATTTATTGTTCAAGGACGGGCTGCTCTGAAGAACAGACCGCCCTTTGTTATCTAGTTTCTCTTGAGGGGATTAGTGCGCCCCTTCAGCGATCTCCTTCTCTGTCATTGGCGTAATCTGGGAGATGAATTCTTTTCCATCTTTACCATAATCATATGGCCAACGTTGTACTGCAGGAATCTTACCAGGCCAGTTACCGTGTCCTACATCAATCGGTGTAGTCCATTCCAAAGTACTGGCACCATATGGATTCTGCCTTGTCATCTTCTTACCTTTCCAGATACTGTAGAAGAAGTTAATCACCATCAATACTTGCAATGCAAATACAATAATTGCCGCAATTGTGATAAACTTGTTCATCAAAGCAAAGTGACGGAAAGTATCAAAAATGTCAAAGCTATAGTATCGGCGAGGTACACCAGCCATACCTAAATAGTGCATAGGCCAGAAGATAGCATAAGCGCCAATCAATGTACCCCAGAAATGAATCTTACCCAATGTCTCATTCATAAAGCGACCAAACATTTTGGGGAACCAGTGATAAACACCAGCAAACATCCCAAAGAAGGCCGCAATACCCATTACAATGTGGAAGTGAGCCACTACGAAGTAGGTATCGTGCAATTGGATATCAATGGCAGAGTTTCCAAGGAAAATACCAGTCAATCCACCAGAAATAAACATGGAAACAAATCCGATCGCAAACAAACTCGCAGAATTGAATCTTAAATTACCTCCATACAGTGTCGCAATCCAGTTAAACACTTTCACCGCAGATGGAACCGCAATGATCAGCGTAAAGATTACAAAGAAGTTAGAGATAAATGGATTCACACCTGACATGAACATGTGGTGAGCCCAAACAATGAAAGACAAGAATGCAATGGCCAAAATGGAATACACCATCGCTTTATATCCAAAGATCGGCTTACGAGCATGTACAGACAGTACTTCTGATACAATACCCATCGCAGGCAGGATAATGATATACACCTCAGGGTGTCCCAAGAACCAGAACAAGTGCTGGTACAAAACCGGACTACCACCAACGTGATCCAAAGCCTGTCCACCGATAAAGATTTCACTTAGAAAGAAACTGGTACCTAATCCACGATCACACATCAACAAGAAGAAACCTGATGCTAATACCGGGAAAGAAAGAATACCAATAATCGCCGTAATAAAGAAAGCCCATATGGTCAATGGCAAACGCCACATGGTCATACCTTTGGTCCGAAGATTCAATACAGTAGTAACATAGTTAATACCTCCTAGCAGAACAGATACTACGAAAAGTACCAAGCTTACCGTCCATAAGGTCATACCTGCCGCCGAACCAGAGGAGGCTTGCGGTAAGGCACTTAATGGCGGATAGGCCGTCCAGCCTCCAGAGAAAGGTCCCGTATTCAAGAAGAGTGAAGCAAACATGACTACACCTGCTAGGAAAAAGAACCAGTACGACATCATATTCAGCAAGGGAGAAGCCATATCTCGTGCACCAACCTGCAATGGAATAAGTAGGTTACTGAAAGTACCACTCAGTCCTGCTGTTAATACAAAGAATACAATAATGGTACCGTGCATCGTCACCAGTGCATAGTAGAACTCTGGCGCCAAGGTTCCCATCCCTGCATCATTAACCGTAATCCATTTGCCCAAGATCGGCTTTAACCAAGCCATACTCTCTTCCGGGAAACCAAGTTGTAAACGGAATACCAGTGACATCAATCCACCAATAATCGCCCAAAACATACCCGTGATAAGGAACTGCTTGGCGATCATCTTGTGATCCTGGCTAAAAATATACGTTGTTACAAAGTTTGATTGATACTTATCACCATCGTGATGATCATGAAAGTGATCATCGTAGCCAAACTCCTCAATGAGGAGATCTTCTTGTGACTGAGGTGCTGTTATTGCAACATTAGAAGCCATCGATAAAAGTTTATTTGCATCTCCAATATAGGAGAACTTGAATTTTATTGTTTCTATTCCTAGTACAACCTACTCTTCTACTGAGTTAGGATTTTGAATTCAGTACGGCGGTTATTTGCTCGTCCTTCATCTGTATCATTGCTATCAACCGGCACATTCTGACCGTAGCCAGCAAATGTCATTCGATCGGTTGCAATATCTTTGCCAGCGATATAATCATAAACCACCTTAGCACGAGACTCTGACAAGGCTTGGTTTGCATCTGCATCCCCTGTATTGTCCGTATGTCCTGCAACTTCGATAGTCATATTTACAAATTGCTTCATTACATCTACTACATTATCCAGTTCATAACGAGATAGTGGCGTAAGTGTTGAAGAACCTGTCTCGAAACTTACATATGGCAGACGAACAATTTTCAAACTATCATCCGTTGCAGCGTAAGCTTTATTAAATGTATTCATAAAAGAAGCTCTACGCTCCTTCACTTCGAAATCAAGTAATTCATCCTTGAATGGATCCTCATCCGTACCGCGAATTGTAGATAGATAGAAAGACTTCTGTCCATCCAACCACACTTGATACTCGTCTTCTTCTACAATCCGTACCAACTTTCTCATACTAAAGTGACCTGAACCACAAAGTTCTGCACAAGCCAATTCGTAATTGAAGGTCTCCCAAAGCATTTTCTCAGGCTCATTCGGATCTGGCACTTGATATTCTGGGTATTTACTCAACTCTTCTCTGTATTCTTCCGTTGTTTTGGTTGGCGTGAAAACAAAGTAGGTTGGCATACCTGGTACGGCATCCATCTTAACCCGGAAATGAGGAAGATAAAAGTTGTGCAATACATCTCTTGCTATGATACGTACTCTTGCTTTTTTCCCTTTTGGTAGAACAATCTCATCTACCATCAAATCATCCATGTTCTTCTCGTCCGTCCAAACTTGCCCTAAGGTATTCACACCACTAGTCTTGGTGTAATCTCTTGCACCTAATTTACCATCAGGTCCAGGAAAACGCAATGCCCAAGCAAATTGATATCCGGTCGCTTCAAACTCAATCACTTCTTCGCCTGGCTCTACATCTGCCATCGCCTCATTCCAAACGTCCAAACCACCAACTACCAAGAAGGTCATTACAACGGCAGGAATAATCGTCCAGATGATCTCCAACTTATTATCATGAGGCATAAAGAGCGCCTTGCGATCTTTCTTACCCTGATATTTCCAAGCATAGTAGAACAGCAGAATCTGTGTGATAATGAATACAATTCCCGTGAAGAAGAGGGTAATATTGAACAAGTAGTCCAAGCTCACTCCATGTTCAGAAGCAGATTCGTGCGGTCCGTAGCCCAACATCCAGTTCTTATAGTAAAAAGCTGAAACCACTGAGGCCACCAAGAAGACCACCATAAAGATCATCCCGATGCTACCGTTCATTCGGTTAGTCTGTTCTTGCACCTCTTCTTCCCCTCTGATCTTACCGGCTAGCTCTGTCACCTTACCGACCTGCACGGCAATGACGGCGATCAAAACAACACAAATTATAGCAAGTAATGCGGTCATTATTTTTAATTTTTATCCTATATCAAAAATACAGAATCCGGAAAAATTGTTCAGCATACTGCTGATCGTCAATTTTGTTTAGAATTAATCTAAATAAACTCCAATAATTACACGTGGTGGTGCAAACTTTCTTGGATATATGGGTCATTCTCAGGATTCAAGGTTTCTTTAGACAGTTGGCTAAAGAAGTATAGAATGAATCCCGAAAGGAAACCGATGAAAGTTCCTAACTCCAATAAACCAGGTATGGTGAATCCCATCATAAATCCAGCAGCATGATGTCCTCCTTCTGCGCCATGTGACATTACCTCATGAGCCGTGTGCAAAACACCTGGCTTGATCATTTGGAAGAAATCCCACCAGTGCCCGAACAATACGGTAATAGATACAAAAGCCAAAGTACCATACTTACGCTTAGTATCATTCCGCATCAAAACAAAGAAAGGTGTAATGAAATTGAGAAGTAGGTTACCCCAGAACAGGACTGGATACTGCTCCATTCTTGTCTGGAAGTAAACTGTCTCTTCACCAACGTTCGCATACCAGATCAACATAAATTGAGAGAACCAAAGGTAGGTCCAGAAGATACTGAATGCAAAAAGGTATTTACCTAAATCGTGCATGTGCTCATCTGTCACACTTTCGAAATACCCCTTTCCTTTCATGAAGATCAAGCAGAGGATCGTAAGCGCCATCAAGGACACAAACCAACTCACTGCAGTGTACCAAGCAAAAAGAGTACTGTACCAATGTGCGTCCACTGACATCACCCACTGCCAAATCACAGCAGCACTGGAGAAACCAGCGATAGGTAGGAAGGCGGCAGCCCAAACTCTAATTTGTCTGTGGAATTTAAAATCCGCTACTTGCGCACCACTTTTCTCCTCTTGAAGCGATAAACTTCTCAACTTATAAGCAAAGAAAATCCAAGTCCCTACGATAATTAGCGTACCAAAGGTGTACCATCCATTATTCAAAAAGGAAGCTTTTCCTTGCAAAACAGGGTCATGCGCTACTGAATCAGCATCCGCCCAATGATATAAGTGGTGAAAGTGCCCCCAAAGGCCAGCAATGATCGGTATCATTAGAATCAAAGCTGGAACAAGGAAGGTGGAAGCGGCTTCCCAAACTCTCTTAAATACGGTGTACCATCCAGCCCAAGCAGTAATAAAAGCTGCTTGCACAAAAACTGCCATGAAGGCAATCCCTAGAAAAAATACGGCATTGTGCAGATAATTGGACCAAAAGCGAGTTAGATTTTCATCATCGCCCACCGCAGTCAAGACTAAACATAGCAACCCTACACCTATACCTACTAGAAGAAGTGTCCGATGTTTTGCTTCAAGAACGAATTGGTTCATTGTATTAAGCTTGTAAGTTTTATAGCTACCAGGCAAAGCCTGGTTGTTTTCTGATTGATTATTCCCTATCGACAAACATGCCCAGGAAATGCTGGCTAATGCTTATTTGTGTCCGCCTTCGCCGTGGTCTTCGCCATGCTCTTCCTCATGATCCTCGCCATGTCCCTCATCGCCGTGATCGCCATCATGATCCGCTGCGTGGCTTTCTCCTTCTTCATCTGTAGCGTGGTCAGCTACTTGACTCATACGACTAACGGGTGTACCAAAGGCTTCATTCAAGGTATTTACATCCTCATCATATGCAAGCTTCAACTCTTTAGCCTGAAGGGCACGAATCCAGTGAATCACTTGCCAACGCTCTTCATAAGACATCTTATCGGCGTAACCGCCCATCACGTTTTTACCGTACATGATAGCGTGGTAATATCGACCATTGGAAGCAGCAAGGAATTCTTCAGTTGTGAAAATGGCTGGTTGAGCAGGATAAACAGCATTCCCATTTTCTTCACTCACTAGATACCCATTTCCATCTCCTTTATTACCATGACAAATTCCACAGAAGATTTCATACAACTCCTTACCTCTCGCCAAACCGTCAGCCGTGATCGGGTATGGATTGTCCAGAATCTCAGCAGTAGCGCGTAGGCGCTCTTCTTCTGTGTCCTGGTAGTAATAAGGTGCTGAGCCACTAAGAGGAATGGCAATTTCATTGGTAGCAGAACCACCTCTGAGTTTGTCCATCATAGCTGTTTGCGCTGTTACATTCGAAGCCATTGCTACCCCTGCGTAACCTCGTGGGATTGTTCCATTAACTGGGAGTCTTGGCTGAGATAGTTTCCACAGATCAGTGGTACTCGCTTTATCCCAAGTATTGTGATAGTAATAATTGTAAGTATTTGCCTCATAAGCTACGGAGTGCCCCATATCAGGTATATATTCAGTACCTGTATGCTCTCCTTCAGCAGGCGAACAAGCCTGAAGAATGATGATAGCCATCGTAGCGATTAGTAATACTTTAAATGCTTTCATTAGTCAATATTTGAAAAAACGCTTGCTCAAATTTGTGTGCTAAGAATCTTCAAAGAGAGGATTCTTAAATCGTCTTCGTGTTCACCTCAGAAGCACCAGTAGAACTGAAGAAAGACTTCAATTTCTCAACAGCACCATCATCCGCATTACTTGTATCAAAAGCAATGCAAAATTTATCATCTGTGATTCTGTCATCTAAAGTCGCATTCACGACTCCAGGCCCCATTCCACAAATGATGTAGAAGGTTACGACCATACCTACAGAAGCAAAAAGTACCGTAAGCTCAAAAGTGATCGGAATAAATGCTGGTGCAGAGAAGTAAGGCTTACCACCAAAAATGATAGGCCAGTCTCGAGTGAAGACCCAAGTCATAAACAAGAAGGCTGTTAGCGTACCAATCGCACCGTAGATGAACCCGGCAATATGCAACCGGCTTTCAGACAATCCTAAAATAGGATCCAAGCCGTGTACAGGGAATGGGGTGAATACATCCATGATCTCTAGGTGATCATCCTTAGCCACCTTTACGGCTTTCAGCAAATCGGTCTCATCATCGTACAAGCCGAATAAAACCTCTGTATTTTCCTTGCTCATTATATTATGATTGAAATGCTTGTCAAAAATGGGTTAATGTGCTTCAGCGTGGCTATGCTTTTCAGCATTAGGGCCAGTATACTGATCACCAGCTGTCTTCAAGATACTCTTGATCTCCGCAGCAGCTACAGTAGGTGCTACCCTTGTAAAGATCAAGTACAAGGTGAAGAACAGTCCTAAAGTACCAACGAATAAACCAATCTCTACCCATGTTGGTGTATAGTAACTCCAACTAGATGGCAAGTAATCTCGCGCCAAAGTAGTGGCAATGATCACAAATCGCTCAAACCACATACCAATGTTCACAAAGATAGACATCAAGAATGTCCACCAGATACTTCGGCGAATCTTACGAGACCAGAATAACTGCGGTGACAACACATTACAAGACATCATCCCCACATAAGACCACCAGTATGGTCCGAGTACCCGATTATAAAAGGCATACTGTTCATAGATATATCCAGAGTACCAGGCAATGAAGAGTTCTGTTAAGTAGGCAACCCCCACAATCGTACCTGTGGCCAGGATCACCTTATTCATACTCTCAATGTGCGCTAGTGTAATGTATTCCTCTAATTTCAAAACCTTTCTCGTCATCAACATCAAGGTCTGTACCATCGCAAATCCCGAAAAGATCGCTCCTGCTACGAAATAAGGCGGGAAAATGGTAGTATGCCAACCAGGAATTACTGAAGTGGCGAAATCGAATGATACAATGGTGTGTACAGAAAGTACCAGCGGTGTAGCCAAACCGGCCAAAACCAAAGATAAACTTTCCCAACGTTGCCAGTGCTTGGCTGAACCTGTCCATCCGAAAGAAAGGAAGTTGTATATTTTTCTTCGTACCCCTTTTGCACGGTCACGAACCGTAGCAAAGTCAGGCACCAAACCAGTGTACCAGAATAATAAGGAAACCGTGAAATACGTGGAGATCGCAAATACGTCCCAAAGCAGTGGTGAGTTAAAGTTCACCCACAATGGCCCTCTTGTGTTAGGGTATGGGAAGATGAAGAAACCTAGCCACAAACGTCCCATGTGAATCAACGGGAACTGGCCGGCACACATCACCGCAAAGATCGTCATCGCCTCCGCCGCACGGTTTACCCCAGTACGCCATTTTTGACGGAACAGCAACAAGATCGCTGAGATTAGGGTACCTGCGTGACCAATACCTACCCACCAAACGAAGTTGGTAATATCCCAACCCCATCCAATCGTACGGTTCAAATCCCATGAGCCAATACCGACCCAGATGGTCCATGCCACACAGAAAACGTAGAACGCCAGACCAGACACGGCGATAATGAAGGCGATCACCCAAGCGGTACTTGGCGTCTTTTCAGTCGGAGAACAAATGTCCTCGGTGATCTGGTGGTACGTTTTTCCACCGTTAATTAATGGTTCTCTTATTAAAGAAACAGGAGCACTCATAAGTTAAGCTTATTTATATCGGCACCTCGGTGCTTTTCAAAAAAGAGGAATCCTCTCTTACTTCTTAATGATCAAAATTAGGCGTCCAATGCCTCGCTACGGTTGTTGATCTTAGCCGTATAGTCAACAGATGGACGAACATCAATTTCTTCCAACACTTTGTAATTCAATGGATTTGCCATTTTCTCGTGCAATTCGCCTTTCGTGTTGTTATCATCACCAAATACGATCGCACCAGTCGGACAAGCCGTTTGACAAGCTGTCTTCACATCTGTATCCATCAACTTACGTCCTTCGCGCTTAGCGGTCAATTTACCTTCCTGAATACGCTGAACGCAGAAGCTACACTTCTCGATCACACCACGAGAACGAACCGTTACGTCTGGGTTTAATACCATACGTGTTAGGTTATCCGCTCCATAAGGAAGTTCTTCTCCGCTCACTGTTGGCTCGTTAGAAGCAAACAAGTCAGCCGTCGTGTAATCCAACCAATTGAAACGACGTACTTTGTAAGGGCAGTTATTTGCGCAGTAACGCGTACCGATACAACGGTTGTAAGTCATCTGGTTGAGTCCCTCTGCACTGTGGTTGGTTGCCGCTACTGGACAAACATTCTCACAAGGAGCGTTATCACAATGCTGGCACATCATCGGCTGATAAACCACATTTGGGTTTTCATAGTCCCCGTAGAAGTAGCGATCAATCCGCAGCCACGTCATTTCATGGTGACGGTGTACTTCCCGCTTACCTACAACTGGAACATTATTCTCAGCTACACAAGCTACCTGACACGCACCACAACCGATACAAGCGTTCAAGTCAACGTGCATCGCCCAGTGGTGGCCTTGAGAATAGTATTTTTCTTTATATTCTTCGTAAGGATATAGCGAGTGAGAGTTCAATTTCTCAGCAAATTCTCTCTTCTCCTTGATCTTCTCAGCTAACGCTCCAACATCCTTTAGGTTACTCTTATAAATAATGGATCGCTCTGTGATACCGCCTTGGTAACCAGCTCCTAAGGTCATTGATGTTTTTTCATCAACATTCAAAGGCTTCCCAGTAGATTCGTCCATTACGATCTGACCATCATCGCCACGAGCGGTTACCCCCATGGTGTGGTGGTACTGAACACAAGCAAATTCTTTGTCTTTGCTCATTCTACCTGATACATCTACATCAGTAGCGTAATATTGCGTATTGCCATACTCATCCAGGCTCAACCAAGGATAAACATCAACACCTACTTCCTGACCTAGAGCACGGCCCATGATACCGGTAGTCTTGCGACCATATCCGATAGCCATCGCAACTGTTCCGTCCATTTGACCAAACTGACGGATCACCGTACAACGTTGGGTAGCTCCCTTTGCCGTTACATCTACTTGATCTGCTTCACTGTAGAATTCCGCTCCGTTCAAATCTTTGAATGCGGAAAATTCATTTCCTCCATCCCATTTCACAGGAATTGCCAGATAGTTACCCCAAACACAGCGAGTGATTGGGTCTGGCATCTCCATCAACCACGGGTTGTTGGCATATTGTCCAGCTCCTACATTAACGGTCTCAAAGAAAGAGATCTCCATCTCAGAGCTGGCTGGTTTTCTTGTCTGTACCCCAGCTACCTTTATATTGCCTTGGAATACCAATGGAGCTTCTGCTGGCGCAGGAGCAATTTCCAACACACCATCGTGTAGGGCACTATCCCAGAAAGCCTGGAAAGTAGCAAACTTGGTTTGTTGCGGAAAAATAGCTTCTTGCCAGTGTGCTTTTAGGTACTCATAGAAGGGTTGCTCAGCTGAAGCATCAAGCAATTCACTATCAGACCAGCGCAATAAAGACTCGCCGGCGTCTCTTGTTCCTGCTTTTCCGACTGCAGCAAACAAAGGAGAGATAGTAGGCTGGATCAAACTGTAATGTCCGGCCTTAGGCTCTGCATCACCCCAACTTTCCAAAAAGTGGTGGGTTGGAGTAGCAAAGTCACAAACCAATGTAGTCTCATTAGGTAAGCCAGCGAAAGAGACTTTCAGTCCCACCTTGGCCGCTCCTGCTACGAATTGATCTGCATTAGGAATATCAAAAGCAGGATTGGCGCCGTCCATTACGAACAATGCGTCCACTTGACCTGCATTCATTTCTTTGATTAGATCTTGGATTTCGGCATCTACCCCTTGACGTTGGTATGAAGGAACAGAGAAGTCAATGGTAGTTCCGTAATTGCCCAAGTAATCGTTGATAGCATTGATAAGGATTTGCTCACCCAGGTTGTTAGAACCTGATACTACCAGAGATTTCCCTCTGTTCGCAACAAGTTCCTCTGCTACCGTTTTCATCTTACCTGTAATGGCTGTATCTGCTCCACTAACAGGATTGATGGCAACATTTCCCGTTGCACGCGCCACCTCATTGTGCAAGGCTACGATAGCTGCACCTTGGTGAGATGGTTTAACCAGGATCCGGTTATCCGCATTGGAACCGGTGAGGGTCATGTGACTTTCTACCTGGATGTGACGAGAAATCTTGGCATTATTTACATCAGTGATCTTACGGTTCTTAGCATACTGCCCAGCAAATTCGATAGGCGAGATCCAAGTACCTAAGAAATCAGCATCGAAACTTACGATCACATCCGCTTTATCAAAGTGATAACTAGGGATGGCTTTTTGTCCAAAACTTTGCTCATTGGCTTCCAGAATCGCAGAACTGGATACTGGATCGTAAGTAACAACTTTAGTATTAGGATACTTAGCTGTAAAATCAGCGATTGCTTTTTTAGCCGTAGGACTCATGATGGTATTAGCTACGATACGTACCCTTGCACTTCCACTCAACTTCCCCTTAATCTCTGCATCTATAGCTGCCCAACCTGGACTCGTACGCTTAGCACCTGCTTGATCAAAAGCTGCTTCAGCAACTCTATAAGGACCATCAATCCGACTGGTATCGTACAAGCTCAATACACTCGCCTGAGCTCTTGCACTTGTACCTCCTTTGGTGATAGAAGAGAAACTATTTCCTTCGATCTTAATTGGACGCCCCTCTCTTGTTTTTACCAGGATGGCGCAGTAATCACCACCTTGTACAAAACTCGAAGCGTAGTAAGTAGCTACACCAGGAACAATGGCGTCAGGCTTTACTACATAAGGCAAAGCTTTCTTAACGGGTATATCACAACTGGCCGCGACGGTAGCCGCTCCCACACTGAAACCCAAATATTTTAAGAAATCTCGACGGCTTGCTTCTACTTTTAGGTTATCCTCTTTAGCTAATTGCTCAACCACAGGAAGTGATACAAATTCCTCCTTGGCTGCTTTCTGTACGTCCGGATCATTGCTGAGATCAGCAGTGCCCGTCCAGATATTATTGTTTTGTTCCTTCATTTTTATGAATTATAAGAACCTATTGGCTTTCACCTTGAGAATGAATAATTAATAATGGCTAATGAAGAATGGTCTCCTGATTATTAATTATCAACTATACATTTTTAATTAATAGTGGCATTTCTGACATTCCAAACCTCCGATATCTTCCACTGTGACCTTATCTCTGGCTCCGCTTTCGAGCTCCTCTACGTATCGGCTATAGGATTTGTAGTATTCGTTACCACTAAATTGTACCTCTGTTTGTCTGTGACAGTTGATACACCAACCCATAGATAAGGGTGAATACTGTCCAACAACCTCCATCTCCTCTACTTTACCGTGACATTGCTGACACTCTACTTTCCCTACTGAAACGTGCTGTGCGTGATTGAAGTAGGCGTGATCAGGCAGGTTGTGAATTCTAATCCAGTTGATCGGTCCATAAACACTATCGTCTCCCTCCGCTGGATTAGTTAGTGACTCCACGATGGCATCCCATTGCTGGTCAACCACTTGCTCCACTTTATTAACTTTTGCATCATCCTGCTTCATGTATTCGTTCTGAATCCATTTGGCATAGACCGCTTTCAATTCTTCATTAGATTTGCTCTCTACATCCTCTATATAAGTATCAGAAGAAGGATCATATCCAACAGAAGCATAAATCTTAGTCAACTCAGCAGTTCCATAAGTAGAACCTACCTTAACTGCTTTGTGACAATTCATACAAGTATTTGCTGCTGGAATAACAGAGTGCTTAGATCTACGTGCACCGTCGTGGCAGTACTGACAATCGATCTTTTGAGCACCGGCGTGCGTGGCATGCGAGAACTTAATGGGTTGTTCAGGTTGGTATCCCTGCTGGCGCCCCATGGAAATGGCGTTATTAACAGTAGTATATCCACCTAGCACCACTAAAGCGAAGATCAAGAATCCGATTACGCCCTTACTGGTTAGGATATCTACTAACGATCGACGAGTTGCTCCTCCATCCCCTGCCTGTACCTTCAACATATAGTTAAGGTTCGAAGCAATTCTTGCCAGAACAATAGCCAGGATCCCAAGAATAACAGCTAAGATGACAAATAGTCCAGTGTTCGAGCCTTGGTCTGCTCCTCCTGCTCCTCCCACTCCTGTCGCATCGGTGGAAACCACTTGACCTGGACAATTCCCTGCATAGGTACAATTGATGTAGGCCATGAGGTTGCTAATATCGTCATCTGTCAAATTTGGGAAGGGGTTCATCGCTACCTTATTCCACTGATTGTACACTTCAGTGGCTCTAGGGTGACCCGCCTGAACCAATGCCTGGGAGTTCCGAATCCAACTGTACAAGTCAGCTTGATCATAATCTGCCCAACGCTCTTCCACACCTCCCAAGGCTGGGCCGGTGAGGTCGTCTTTCATATTTTTATTGTGGCATTGAGCGCAATTTGTTTTGAAAAGCGCCTTACCCGCGTTGATCGCAGCTTCATCCTGAGCGAAAACTGAAATCTGGAGCGTCAAAAAAGACAAGAGCAGTAATGCCCGATTAATCAATGATTTATGAACCATTTCTTCTTGATATTTTTATCCTTTTCTGTCAAAAAATCTATGCCTAGGGCATGATTTTGCGCAAAGATATAATTCGTTAAGATTTTTAACAATAAATCGGGAAAGGCCGATACTATTTAGATTTATTCTAGATAAACAAGATCCATTAGGAACCCGAACTATCCAAATTAGGTTGACCTAGCATCCAATATGACAACTTTTTATTTGCTTCTGGCTCTAAAGATCGAATCATAATTTTTTTTGGAAGCTTTCCTTGTGTCACAAGATTGTCAAGTTTCGGTTAAATTTCTATGACAATTCATTTTTAGCGGTAAAACCTTGGAATTCCTGGCCGCTTGTCTTGCACTATAGCTCAAACACTACATTATTTATAGGTCGGCACCTCCTTAGCTGTGCTCCAATGAGGCTTCAGATATTACTTTGCAAGCCACTTTTAGCCCAAATATCTGATCAATCACATCTTCTCAGTCCGATGATGCTCAGCATTAATAAGGTCAAATTTATTATTTTGACCAGTAAAAAGATCACATGCGAATTATACTGCTACTGCTTGCCATTACTTGTAGTTCTATTTTCCTAATCGGACAGGTTCCACAAATTCTTGACCTAAAACAGCAAGGTGAGGTTCGAGATGCATGGCTTAAAGAACGAATGGAGACTGTACTACCGGATATCATGCGTCGCTCCAACATCGATATGTGGATATTGATCTCTAGGGAGTACAATGAAGATCCCGTCCTGAAGACCATGTTGCCTTCCAACTGGCTTTCTGCTCGGAGAACCACCATGCTAGTGATATATGATACCGGAGAGAATTTGGAAACCTTAGCCTGTGCTCGGTATGATGTAGGAGAAGTTTTCAAAAAAGCCTGGGACAAAGAAAAACAACCCGATCAATGGGCAAGACTGGCGGAGATTATCAGCGAACGTGATCCAAAAAAGATTGCCGTCAATCGATCTGAGCATTTTGGATTGGCAGATGGGTTATCTTCTTTCCACTATGATCAATTGAAGAAGGCTATAGAAGACAAATATCTGAACCGATTGGTGGAAGGTACTCCATTGGCGATTGGCTGGTTGGAGACTCGCACTGAAAATGAAATGATCGTATATCAGCAAGTGTGTCGCATTGCCCATCAGATTATTGCAGAGGGATTCTCTGAGCAAGTGATCCAACCCGGCGTAACTTCGACCCAGGAAGTAGTTTGGTGGTACAGGGAAAGAATTCGAGAACTTGGGCTAACAGCGTGGTTTCATCCAACTGTGGATGTTCAACGTCATGATCCCGAGAATAAAGAGCATCAAAGAAGTTTTTCTAGACGCCCTGACCTGCAAATAATCCTACCAGGAGATTTATTACATGTTGATTTTGGCATAACTTATCTTGGCCTTAATACAGACACCCAAGAAAACGCCTACGTTTTGAAAGCAGGAGAAACTGAGGCACCGAAGTTTCTCCAGGAAGCTTTTGAAAAGGGATTGCAATTGATGGATGACCTAACTATGCAGTACAAGACTGGTAGAACTGGAAATGAAATGCTGGCCAGCGCACTTAAGAAAGCTAAAGCTGAAGGCTTAAAACCAACTATCTATACGCACCCTATTGGCTATCATGGCCATGGTGCCGGTCCCACGATTGGGCTTTGGGATCAGCAAGGTGGTGTCCCTCATCGTGGAGATTATCCTTTATATCCTAACACAGCTTACTCTATCGAATTGAATACTGCCGTTTTTCTAGACGAATGGAATAAAGAAATCCGGATGATGATGGAGGAAGATGCTTTTTTCGATGGCGAAAGCATTCGCTACATTGATGGCAGGCAGGTGGAGTTGTTGCTAATCCCAAGACCAAAACATCACTTGGGTAAATAGAAGGCATTAGCCCCGATAAACCACTTAAACGTCTATGCACTTATGACAACAGCGTTTCAATTTAAGCCGCTAAGCAGCATGCTGCTTCTGCTTGGTCTGCTGACTTTATTCACTTCATGTGCAAATGACAGCCCAATCGTAAATACAAAGAAAAAATTGTTGGTTATCCACGCCAGGGGGCTTTCCTATCAAGACCTGTTTGATTACCTAAATGGGCAGCATGAACAAAAATTCTTCACCAGTCGAACTAGGGAGAATATCCGGAGAGTCACGCCCATCAGCAATGCCGTAACCATTACCAATATTGCCTCTTTCGAGACAGGTAGCCTACCTGCTGAGCATGGCATTCTTGGACATACCTATGCCATCAGAAATGGCGACTCTCTACAAGTAGTGAGCGGTTTTTCGCAACCATTTGCTAAAGAAACCTTTTGGGAAAAAGCAGCTAGATCGGGTAAGAAGGTGCTGAATGTTGGAGCTCTTTTACTTCGTGGCAAGTATGAACAAATGGATAATGTGGACTGCCTAGCCCAAGGCCAGCAGGTTCACAGTACTTCTTTCATCGAATTGCATCCCGATGCTGAGCAGGATCGGGAGGCTGTGCGCTTATATCAATTCTTAGAAACAGAGGAATTTCCTCTAGGAAATCAATATCCCATCCCGCTTATAGCTTATAAGTTAGCCTTAGACGATGATACTATTCAAGATGGGTTGATTTTGGACACAGATCAAAACGTAAGCAATGGGTACCTGGGGCGGATTAAACTAGGAGAATGGTTAGAATTAGAACAAGCCCATTCACCTAATCGAAAAAAGGCTTTCAGACTGAAGTATCAAGCTGACAGAGGGGATACCATCAGGCTTTATCTGAGGCCTTCTTATTTTAATCGAGGTTATCCCGCAGCCTTTGTAGCATCTATCGATTCAGCTATTGGCGCTGCAACAGGTTGGCCAAATACCGGAGGGTATGCTTTGAACAGAATTACTGCTCAAACCTTAATTGAAGAAATCAATCGAGAAGTAGACCACGTTTTGAATGTTTTCTCCCACGCCGCCAATGAGAAGGATTATGACCTCATTCTTTTCGATTACCCATTGATGGATAGATATGGGCATGCCTTCCTGGGAGAGCGGAAGTCTTCCTCGATTATTCAGGAGCATTATCAATCTGCCTTGGATCGAATGGATGAGGATTTTTACCAGCTTCAACAATTTGCCGAAGAAAATCAGTTTGAGTTACTTATCATCTCTGGACACGGCTTCTCCCCTGTTCACACTTCCATTAATCTCAATCAGCTCCTCTCAAATGCTGGCCTGGAAACCGATCAAGCAAAAGAAGGTTGGGAAGCATTTGGAGCGGCTGGGAAGGTCGCTGCACATATCTATCTAAATCCATTATTAACAGGTCTTGAGCGCTCGCAAGCTGTAAGCAAAATAGAACGAATCGCCCAAAGTACGCGAACTGCTGAAGACCGGGCCTTTATCGATAGGTTATATAGAAAGGATCAATTGTCAGCGATCGGATTGAACCACGCCAATGCAGGCGATCTGTTCATACTGCTAAAGCCTGGCTTTGTCTTCCAAAGTAGCGGAAACAAGGAATTGTTTGGGATTCCTGTTTTTAAAGGAGATCATGGCTATGCACCGCATCATAAGGAATCCGCGGGTGTGATGGTCACAACTACCTCCTGTGAGCCCTGTAGCAGTGTAGAGGTAGCGGACCTAATACTAGACAAAATGAATCTAAGATAAAACACCTCATGTAAAGCAAGCGTGACTTATGTTGACGTTAGGCATCAATAACCGCCCGCTAGTTCTCCTCCAATTGATTCGTACCAAATACAGATCTAAATGCTTCAATGTCTCTAGCCATACAGCTCTCAGTGACAGGAGATTCGCCACGCCGAAAGCAAGATTTGGCAATGCAGCTGTTCAAGCATGTTTTTGAAATATAATCTGGCGGAAAGAGATGCTGAGAACTAAACAATTTGACCTTTTTGAAAGTCTCATTGCTAGGAAAACATCCAAAATGAAAAAGATACTCATCCCGACAGATTTTTCTCAGGTCGCTGATAATGCTTTAGCCTATGCCATAGAACTAGGAGCAGCCTTCCAAAGTGAACTTTTGTTGTATCATGTTTATCATATCAGTAAAGTGGACTACAACCGCGACTTTTCCCCAGATGAACAGCCCTTTAGGAAACAGATAGAGCGAAAGATGGAATTGAGCCGGTTGAAGTTTGGAGCGCAGGTGACAGAAAACGGTCTTTCTTTGGAGACCAAAGTAAGGAGAGAGCCTATTATGGCCTTGTTCGATCGAAAAGTGGAAGAGCACAATATCAACGTGATCGTCATGGGTAGCAAGGGAGCTTCTGGGCTCAAGAAGGTGATTTTTGGTAGCGTAGCGGCAATCGCTTTGAATATGGCCAAAATCCCTGTATTTATCATTCCTCCAGAATCGTTTTCTTTCCCCATACGAAATATTGTCTTGGCTATAGATGATCAAGTCATTGCCAAAGCCACACTGGAACCACTTCAACGACTAGCTTCAGCTTTCGGTGCTAAAGTAACCGTAGTAAATGTCAAATCAAACACAACTCCAGCTACTGTTCCCAGGATAACACTCTCCATGGGTGAGCTCGAAATCAACTACCTTGAACTGCCTCCCACTAGCAGTATTAATGATACCCTCAATGCCTTTACTAATCAAACGGGCTGCGATCTTTTGTGTATGATCCGAAGGGAAAGAGGCTTTTTCGAGCGTCTGTTCCAGGGAAGTACTACCATCAATCAAGCTTATGATAGCCAAAAGCCACTTCTGGTGTTGCCTGATCTGTCCTAAGCCATCCTTTATATCAAAGAAGAGCTACAATCAATAGCAGTGGCATAAACTTGTTTCGAAATCCACTACTTTTGCCTTCGTCGAGTTTACCATTTCATTGGCCGACAAAAGTGGATGGCTTATCAGTACCATTATATTTTGCTGGTATTGATGGCCTAGCCATCGGCTCCCGACAAATAAAAAACAAGAAATGATCGCACCAAAACACCTATGTTTTGCCCAATAAGCTATCATTTTAATCTTCACGAAGCCTCCATTAACCAACAACTACTAGCTGAGATATGGCAGACACCCAGAACCAAGCAAGTGCAAACCAGCCGGAAGCCCCCATACAACTCGAAGCGGGAACCTATGAAATTATCCGAAACCGGCTTTCTCAACAAGCCAGTGACCTTCGGCAAAGACTAGACCAACTCAATGCCGCCCGGAAACAGGTTTTCGGTGCCGTCGAATCCCAACTCATTGCCAATGATCGAATTAACACGGCCAATTACTGTGTAGCCAGAGATATTATTTCTCTGGGGCAATGGTGCCTCTTTGGCTATAATGTACATATTGGTCTGCGGGCAGGAATCAAGCTGGAAGATGTTTTTAGTCTTTATCACTTTCAGGAAAATACGTTCAAAGAAGGTGACCTAGTTCCCATCCGGCAGGAGAAGTTTGAAGTCGATTTTCAAAACCTCTACCGCTACTATAAGGAAGCCTTCTTTTCTCGCTTTGTGCAACAAGGCACTTACTTTTATATGGTGTTTCAGGTTTCAGCCAATCCAGCTGATATCAAAGCCTTTAAGTGGTTGATCAAAGACGAAGAATTAGTATACATTGACGCCAGAAGCGAACACGAGATTCGCAAGCCCCAGCAACATGAATTCCGTTGGGTGAGAGCAGGGCGAGAAGATCAGCGCCAAGGTAGACACCCACATATGTCGATCATGGATCGTGTTTTTGTAGAAACTGTTGGCGGTGACCTTACCATAAAAGTAGAGGATAATACAAATGACGGAAAAGGTATTTATGAAGAAGAAGTCGCCTACCCTGATCAAAGTCTGGACGACGCGGAATATCTCTACGCAGATCTCGGCAATCTAATTGCCTTGAAAATTCGCCCTTATCAGGAAGAGTTCCGCTATTTTCTTTTTAATGAAAGATTGCAGGAAGTGCAGCGGATCGATGCACTGGAAGATAGTGGTGTCTTGCTACCGGACAACCAAGGGCTTATTTTTGCCAATGGTTACTACTTGCAGACTGGTGAATTCAAAATCTTCGACGTCACGCTCCAAAAGAAGCACTTCGAAAAAAGAACCATTTCTCCCAATGGAGAAGATTATTTGTTTGTATTTCAGAATGATTCCAAAGGGACCTACCTCTTGCACCAATACAATTTGATAGAACAAAAGGTGGAAACGCCCATACATTGTCATGGATATGCGCTTTTTCCTGATGGAGAACTAACTTACTTTAAAACAGAAGACGAACCCAGCAAACATCATGTCATCCAGATCTGGCAAACACCATTTCTGCAAGGCAAACCCCTACCTTCTGCCCACAAGGACAGTTTTCTATATAAAATCGGCAATAAAGACATCGTCAAGGCAATGGCGGAATGCCACGAGGTCTTGACACTCGCCGCTAAAGACGACACTTACACTGGGCTATATGATGACTTGGTAAAGATTTGTACTAATATTACAGACAGCTATTATTGGATTGATAAGGATGAAAGCTTTCACCTAGAACTTCCACTCCTGGAAATTAAGGCTACGGCTACCGCAGCAATAGAAGAGTACGATAAGAAGGTTAGTATCCAACGAGCGACTACCGCACAGATAGCCTCCGTAGAGCAAGAAGCTAAGGAACTATTCAAAGAGGTTGAGCGTGCATCTTTTGATCAAATTGACGCTTTCGTAAATACCTTAGCGAAGCTGAGGAAACTCCGTGGTGCCATCATCTCTTTAAAAGATCTTCGGTATACTAATTTAGAGTTGATCCAGACGCTAGAAGTTGAAGCGGTAGAAAAAAATGAAACGCTCTCGGAAGCCTGTGTAGCGTTTCTATTGAATGAAAAAGCACTGGCACCTTACCAGTCCAAGATAGAAGAGAAGCAAGCGCTGCTGGGCGAGGTCAAGACTGCCCGCGAAGCAGACGAACTAGGCGAAGAGGTAGGCCAAATCGGAGATGAGCTTCAACTCTTAATAGATATCGTTAGCAACCTCAAGATCGAGGACGCAACGCAGACTACTGCAATCATCGATAATATTTCACAGATCTTTGCCCGGCTCAATCAGGTTAAGGCAGGTCTGAGGCGCCACAAAAAAGACTTGGCAGGCACGGAAGCAAAGGCTGAATTTAGCGCCCAAATCCGATTGCTGGACCAGGGCATCATCAATTTCCTAGAACTTTCCGAAACCCCTCAACAATGCGACTCCTACCTCACCAAGCTGATGATTCAGCTGGAAGAGCTGGAAAGTAAATTTGTAGAGTACGATACCTTTATCGAAAAGCTGACAGACAAGCGTGAGGAGATCTACAATGCTTTTGAAGGCCGAAAAAAGAGTCTATTAGAGGCCCTTAATAATCGAACCACTGCCCTCCAACAAGCCGCTGATCGAATTCTAGGAGGGATTCAACAGCGCAGTCAGAGTTTTGAAGAGGTGGATGCTATCAATGGCTTTTTTGCCGCCGACCTCATGGTGGACAAGGTCAGGGATATCATCAAGCAGCTGCAAAACCTTCAGGACACGAATAAGGCCGATGCACTGCAAACTCGCCTTAAGGGTTTGCAGGAAGAAGCCATTCGAAGTCTTCGTGACCATCAGGATCTATTTGTAAAAGGCGAGAACATTATACAACTGGGTAAGCATCAATTTAGTGTAAATGTTCAGCCGCTTGACCTCACCATTGTGCAAAAGGAGGATAAGTTATTCTATCACCTTACAGGAACTGGCTTCTATGAAGTGGTTGATGATGAGAGCATAATCGAGATGGAATCGGTCTGGTCTCAACACCTGCCATCAGAGAACAAAGAAGTCTATCGATCCGAATACCTAGCGTATTGCCTCTGGGAAGACTATGGCCCCAAAGCGCTGTCAACGCTAGACCTACTGGAGTTGGCACAAAAGGAAGCAGGGCAGCGATATGAGGAAGGCTACATTAAAGGTATTCACGCTGAAGATGCTGCTCAAATTATGCAGGCCTTACTGGCCATTCATCAGCAAGTAGGCGTGATGGCCTATACTCCAAAGGAGCGTGTTTTGGCCCGGTTTATCTGGGAAAAATGCCTTGCAGAAGAACAAAGACAGCTTCTGCTTCAGCAAATTCAGAGCGCGAGCTTAATTCGAGAGATTTTCCCAGATAGCGATTCTTTCGATGAGTTGAAGCAAACCATTGCAGAGACACTTTCTCAAGCATTGTCGGATCAATCCTAGCTAGTCACAAGGTATGAACAGTATCCTTTGCCGGTATTTTTTGTAGTACTGTCTGATTGGCAAGCCTAGCAGCTTGCATTTTAAGCAGAAGACTGACTCAAAATCCGCAAACTTGCCAGAGCACCAAAAGTATTTGGCTAGAAATAGCAAATGGCCAAGGAGTAGTTCGATTGACCAGTCGATTTATTGAATTTTCTTTACTTTTATATCTGAGAAAATACAAATTGTCCCCACTAGTTAAGTTTGTTATGGAATCTTTGTTGGTTCTTATAGCAGGCCGGTAGCTGGACATCTACTACTTATCCACAGATACTTTGAGAAACAGACTTCCATTCTACGTTTTACTGGCTTTACTTGTCCTTCCTATGACTTCCAGGAGTCAACGGCTCACTGAGGCAGATATCGTTCCTTTACTTGAACAAGCCAATGCCTACGGAGAGCAGGCAGATTATGAAAAAGGAGATCAATTGCTGGAGAAATCATTGCAGCTTATCTTGCTCCATGAACCTGAGAATGACTCCCTACTAGGCCTCACCTACTTCATGATCAGCAAAACCAAACACCTTAATGGGGAATGGGAGGCAGCGGCACCAAATATGAGGTTGGCTGCTCAATATTATGAAAAGTCCTATGGCAAATTGAGCACCAAAAATGCAGACGCCATTTATAGCCTGGGAAAGATCTTCTTCGATGTCAATGAAGATATTGACAGTGCCTATCATTACCTCTATATCGCTCTGGATCTCTATGAGCAGATGGACAAGAAACTAGATATTGGTTGGAATCATAGAGCCATCGGTCTAGTGCAAGCTTTCACCAAAGATTATGCCGGTGCACTAGCCTCTTGTGAATTGGCCGTGGAGTACTTGCAAAATTACCGTGCCGAGTGCGAGGCACAGGAAATTGAAATTTCTCGAAGTTATTACCTGCAACTCAGTCAGACCTACTTGCAGATGGCGGAACTCTATGCCGCCATCAATGATGAGGAGCAGAGCATTTTGCTAGCGCAGAGGGCATGGCAAGTCGTAGAAGAGAAGGAAGGGGTTTATAATTTAATGCGATACTACGTATTGAACAATCAGGCGCAATTTCACGCCCATAGAGGAGAGTTTCGTCAGGCCATTGCCAGTTTTCAAGTCTTATTGGACGAATCAGAGGGCGAAAAAGCCCCGTCAGAACGTAGGGTTGTTTATAAAGAAATGGCTGGCTTCCATACCGAACTAAAAGAATACGATGAAGCTATTAGTTATTACGAACAAATATTAGAACTCAATAAAGTTATAAAAGCCCAGGATAGTCTGCACTACGCAGAGACCTATCTTGATTTAGCTAAAATCTACCGCATCCAACAGCAATTTCCAAAAGCGGAGGCCTTGGTAGAGGAGGCCTATGCCATTAGCAAACAACATCAGAAGCAATGGCGTATCAGCAATGCTGCTGCAGAGAAAGCCCGGCTCCTCGACGAACAAGGGAAGCACCAAGAGGCAGGCCGCTGGATCGAAAGAGCCTTCACCCCCACCTACCCGCCCAATTCCTCTCCGGAAGCAGCTCTGCTACTCACCGATCACGCCAGAATTCTACTCCATCAATATCAAAAGAACAAACAGATTAAAGAGCTACAGCAAGCCGAAGAGCTCATCGACGAAAGCCTGCAACTCATTCAACTCTTTACGGAAGAAACCTTCAAAAGAAGAGACTTCATTAAAGAACAACTTAGCATCACTGACCTAGCACTACAAATCAAATTCGCTTTACACCAAGTAGCACCGAATCAAGATTTAGTCGAGGAAGCTTTTGCCCTTAGTGAATCTGCTAAAGTAAACACCCTCCGGCTTACCCTCAGAGAGAACCAGGGGGCGCAACAAGCAAAGATTCCAGCTGCCGTTTTACAGACGGAAAAAAATCTAAAAGGTAAGTTGGCAGTCTATCGTGAGCGCTTGCATTATCTGTCTCAACAAAAAGAGGGTAAGGAGGCTGAACGGCACCAATGGCAAGACAGTGTATTCCTGACCAGCACAGCCTTGCAAGCGTTGAAAACCCAATTGGAAAACCAATACCCGGATTACTATAGACTCAAGTACGATAATCATAGTATTGCCTTACGTTCAATTCAGCGCCAGCTAAGTGCCGAGGAGGGGCTATTAGAATATTTCGTTAGTGACAAAAGTAGTTTTGCTTTTATTGTTACCTCCGCTGCAATACATTGGCTACCACTCCCCGCTCCTACAGAATGGTCGGCCAGCCTTTTTCAATTGCGAAAGGAAGTGATGGAGGGTGGCCAATTGGCGGATGCAAAGGCCTTCGGCAGCCTAGCACACCAGATGTATCAGCATGTTTTGGAACCTGCCGTGGCTAAGCTCCCGGAAAATATTAAAGAGATAACGATTGTTGCCGATGGACTCTTGAATCTTTTGCCCTTTGAGATTCTTGTCACTCGGCCCGCCAAAGGGATAAAATCGTTTATAGGACTCGACTATCTTTTGCAACAATACACGATCTCCTATGCATATTCAGCAACTTGGTTGTGGTCCAGCAGGAAGAAGTGGCGGTCACCAGCCCATGAAGAGTTGGGCGCTTTTGCAGCTAACTATGATGCCTACCGCGTAGAAGAAAGTGACACCCTTTTGGCCACCGTTTTCCAAGATGCTGTGAGATCAGGATTCCTTCCACTACCAGGGGCCGAAAAAGAGGTGAAAGATATCGCTGCTCTATTTGCCACCCAACCTTTTCTAAAGGCCGATGCTACCAAGGCTCAATTTAGATCCGTAGCCGGAAAATATAAGATCTTACATCTAGCGATGCACGCCTTCATCGAAGAGAATGCCCCGCAGTTTTCCAAGTTACTCTTTTCGCAAAACCCCGGAGAGCAGGAAAACGGCCAACTCAGTGCTCAAGAATTATACAATTACCAACTCAATGCAGACTTGGTGGTACTTAGCGCCTGCAATACAGGGCTGGGAAAAATGAAACGTGGAGAGGGGCTAATGAGTTTGTCACACGCCTTTGCCTTGGCTGGTGTACCCGCAACGGTAATGAGTCTTTGGAAAATACCGGACCAAACCACGCCGAAGTTAATGCTGAATTTCTATCAAAACCTGAAGGAGGGTTTACCCAAAAATGAAGCGCTTCGCCAAGCTAAATTGGATTATCTTGAAAGTACAAAACTTGATCGTCTAGCGCATCCGTACTACTGGGCAGGTTTCATGTTGATGGGAGATACCACGCCCATACAAGGTGATTTAATCCCTGCATGGGCGTGGTTGATTTTGACATTTCTAATAATTATTATCGCGAGTGTGTATTTGTGGCAACGCAAGACATCTATTCGGTCTTCAAGCTCTTAATCGGATTCGTTAAAGCTGCTTTTATACTTTGGGCACTAACCGTCATCAACGTGATCAGAATAGCCAATCCGGCCGCCAAAGCAAATACCCACCATTGAATATTGATTCTATAGGCAAAGTCAGCTAACCAGCTCTGCATAACCCACCAGGCTATCGGACTAGCGATGAATACGGCAATTAGTACCAATTTCAGAAAATCCTGAGATAGTAAATTTACAATATTGGCTACAGAGGCCCCGAGCACCTTTCTGATCCCAATTTCCTTGATCCGGCGTTCCGTAGCAAAGGCTGCCAGGGCAAAAAGGCCAAGACAAGCTATGAAGATGGCTAAGCCAGCAAAAATAAAGACCACCTTGGCCAAACGCTCTTCACTCTTATACAATTTATCTAGGCTTTCATCAAGGAAGACATACTCCAAAGCTGTACTTGGCGCTACCTTATCAAACACATTTTCAATTTGTTGCATGGCCTCCCGAAGCTCCGTTGTCCGTAGCTTGATCAATAAATACTGTAACCATTCTGAACGGCGATTATGAAAACCGTAGAACCCGATTTCTTGATGCAGCGAAGCAAAATGAAAATCTTCCACCACGCCTACTATCACAGAATTTCCCAGGTTGGCATCTACCCTTCTGCCAATGGCTTCTGCTGGTGTCCAGCCAAGGTACTCAATGGCAGATTCATTCAGCAAAACCTGGGTAACGGTATCTCCTTCCTCTAAAATCTTGAGTGTTCGACCCGCCACTAAATTCAGATCCAAAACATCTACTACATTTGGATAGGCTCGACAGGTGGTGAGGTCAGCCCCCCTTCCTTCAGGATCATTGGGCTTTGACAGAGTTCTGCCACTGGCTCCATGTCCTGGAAAGCTCTGTGTCAAAGAAGTACTGACCACCGTAGATAGGGATTGCAATTCTTTTTCCAAAGAAAAGATATTGTTCGCTGGGCGGATACCTGATATCCGAAGAGCTAGCACTTGCTCTGGTTCAAAACCAAGTTTTTTATCGCTGATATAATTCAACTGTTGATACAACACCATCGTACATATCATCAAAACAACAGATACACAGAATTGAAAAACAACTAGTCCTTTTCGGAAGGAAACGACTCCCCTACCTTCTCTGTTCTGCCCTCTCAGGATATGATTCGGACTAAAGGATGATAAGAACAAGGCAGGATAAGCCCCAGCGATCAATGTAATAGCCGCCCAACCTCCTAGCAAACTTCCCAGCAAGCCTGGTCGAAATAGCAAACCAAAGCGCAATCCTTTGCCTGTGATATTGTTGAAATAAGGCAGGACCAAATAGATAAACAGGAAGCTCAATCCCAGACCAATCAATACCAGTAAACCTGTTTCCATAAAAAACTGGTTCGCCATTTGTCTCCCAGTGGCTCCCAAGGTTTTGTTGATGGCCACGGCCTTACTTCTTTGCTCAGATTTTGCAGTGGCTAGATTCATATAATTGATACAGGCTATCAATAGTAAGATACCGGCCAAAGCTGCGAGTACCCATACCTGGCTAATGTTTCCGTAAGCAGCCGAATCATCCTCCACTCCTTTAGAATACAGGTGTATATCCAAAAGAGGTTTCGCCTTAAAATCAAACCACAAGCGATCTTCCGGAATATGGGCAGTAGCCGCCACTGCAATTTTCTGTTCTAGGTCTGTTACCGCTACCCCATTATGCATCAAGAGAAAAGTGTAAAAACTGGCGTTCCCCCAACTCAAGCGCTCAGGCTTACCCAATGGAATCGTCGGGAAAGCACCAATCATTTCAAAGTTGAGGTGCGTATTGGAAGGCATATCCTGGAATACCCCAGTCACTTCCATATCATGGCGGTTATCGATTTTCAAGACCTTACCGATCGGGTTTTGATTGCCGAAATAACGAGCAGCAGCTCTAGCACTCAGAACCACAGTATTAGTGCGACTCAAGGCCGTATTCGGGTCTCCATGCTGAAGTGGAATGGTAAATACCTTGAAAAGGTTGGAATCAGCCCAGTAGAGCTTGGTCTCTACAAAGTTTTCATTGTCAATGCTAATAGAAGCTGACTCCCCAAAATTATGCGGAAAGACTCGCACGGCTTCCTTGACTTCCGGGAGTTGCTCTTTCAAAAAAGGAGCTGTTCGATTCGGAGCTGTAGCGAGTTTCATTTCGGAGCCTTCAAAGTTCGCCTCTACTTCTATGCGAACAATCTGATCTGCCTGTTCATGATGTTTTTCATAAGACAGTTCATCTAAGACATACAAGATTATCAGCAAGGCTGCAGCCAAGCCAATACTTAAGCCCATTAGATTAACTAGACTAAAGAACTTGTTGTGCCAAAAGTGTCGTAAGCTGGATTTTAGGTGATTTCTCCACATGTTCTAGTTCATTTTAGGTGTAAGGTGCTCCGGCCGTTCTCGTGCTATGAAGTTGGGGGGTTAGGTAAAAACAGCTCCTGGGGCCAAATCTTTCCCCGAAAAGTGAAGCTCAAAAATGGCCTGAGCAGGAGTTTTATTTGTCGCCCTCTGAGGCAATTCTCGTAGACCCTTCGAAATAAGTTCTAACGACAATAATCGTCGGAAAGGCACCAGAGGCGATTACAGTCTGTGAAGCCTTGAATGCTATTTTGAATGTCTTAAAACACGAGATTTGTCTAAGAACTATGTATTAAAGAGAGTACCGCCGTAAAATAGTTGCTTTTTGAGATCAAAAATTATGCGTGATGCTAAATTGCTACCTTCCTAAAAGGCTAGAAGAGGGAACATTTCAAAATAAAACCTACCTTTGCCGAACGAATTATTCGATGTATTCGAGAACCAAAATTGATAGATGAAAAAAGCAGAAATCCACACAGCAAAAGGTACGATGAAAGTCGACTTTTACGAGGAGGATGCCCCAATCGCAGTAGCCAATTTCACTAAATTGGCCAAACAAGGTTTTTATGATGGACTAACCTTCCATCGTGTTATTCCCAACTTCGTCATCCAGGGTGGATGCCCAGAAGGAACAGGCCGAGGAGGTCCAGGCTGGACCATCCAATGCGAATTGGATGGGGATAACCAATACCATGATAAGGGCGTTCTATCTATGGCCCACGCTGGAAGAAATACAGGCGGATCACAATTCTTTATCTGCCATAGTAGAGACAATACCGCTCACTTGGACCGAAACCATACTTGTTTTGGGAAAGTAGTAGAAGGATTAGATATAATTGATGACATTCGTCAAGGTGATACCATCAATAAAATTGTGGTCATCGAAGACTAATAAGACGCCACGGGGAGAAGGTCAATATCTTTTCTCCGTGGACTCCCATTTCTACAACAACTCACCTTCAAAGCTAGACCTTGCTAGTTTTTCCAATTGCCGCATACACCGAACCTTTTGACTTTTAACCGTTGCCCGGTTTTTATATTGCATGCGATGCATAATGGATTCTTGATCAAGGCCATGATAATAGAATAGAGTTAGTAACTGCTGACAAACCTGCCCCAACTGACCTATCGCACGTTTTAAATTGGCTTGTTTATCATTAGCCACCCATTCTTCCTCCACATTCAAATCTCCGTCTGCCAGATAATACAATTCCTCTGTATCTGTAGACTCCATCCTTGTATTGGTTCTAAATTGTTTGAACAACAGGTTTTTCGCTACACTAAAAATATAAGTCCGGATACTACATTGCATCTTCACAATCTTTCCCTCAATCAGGTTTTGGTACAATACAATAAAGGCCTCCTGGTATACATCAACCAAATCTTCCGTCCGGCATCGGTAGCGACGTTCAGCCCAATCGACAAAAGCCGTACGATGAAGTTGGTATTGTTGATGCAATACTTTTCGCTCTCCCTCCCGAATTTTGCTCAGAATTGATTCTTCCCTTTGTAGGATACCAACATCTTCCTTCATGGTATTTCTCAGCTCAGTTTTTTACTAGACATAAAGATGGGTCAGTCTTCTGCCAAAGCCCTGTGCGATCCAAAAATAATCGCTTCTTTGACAAATTCAGTGTCTGATGACAATCAAAAGCACAAAAAAAGTACAAGAGGACAAAAAACCTCCTTCTTTGGCAAATCTCGGGGACAATCATAAAATGAGATGAAAAGCGACCGTGGGAAGTGCTGCATTTCATTTTTGAGTGTCTTCAAACACGAGATTTTTCGAAGAACCAAAATCCTTAGTAGAAGATCAACTGCTGTCCATCCATTAAATGAGACAAACCATAAAATTAATTCATCCTCAGGAACTAATTCTCTAGACCGAAGGTTAGCTATCCAACTATCAGTTCACATAAACCCAACACTCATGTTCCAACAAACCCTCCAATTGTATAAAAACTCCTTTAGCGGCTTATCCAGGGACATCTGGCTATTGGCATTGGTGTTTTTTGTGAACCGTGCCGGCGCCATGGTTATTCCTTTCATGACTGTATTCCTGATATCGGAAAGAAATTTTTCTCTAGCACAGGCTGGAATCGTCATGAGTTGCTTTGGCATTGGCTCCGTATTGGGTTCTTACTTAGGAGGGCAATTGACGGACCGCATCGGTTATTACAAAGTCCAGCTAGGGGCCTTAATCGGGACAGGCTTAATCTTCTTTTGCTTGATGCAGATGCAGGAATTTTATGCCATGTGTATCGCCATTTTCACGCTTTCCACCGTGGCAGATACCTTTCGCCCCGCCAGCCATACGTCGGTTGCCTACTACAGTACACCAGAAAACCTAACCCGCTCCTATGCCCTCCTCCGCCTCGCCGTTAACCTGGGATTCGCAGCTGGCCCTGCTATGGGTGGTCTACTAGCCATTACATTGGGGTATGACTGGTTGTTTGTGATCGATGGGATCACCTGCCTGGCAGCCGCTGTATTGCTATGGTTTTTCCTAACGCCCAGAAAGGAAAAGTTGGCTGGCAACTTAACTAAGGATGAAAAGTTGGAGAGGTCAAATACGTCGCCGTACCGAGATAAACACTTCTTGTTATTCATCCTGTTTATCAGTTTGAGTGCTTTAACTTTCATGCAATTCTTTACGGTTCTACCCGTTTTCATGAAGCAGGAAATGGGCCTCAACGAATTGCAGATAGGTCTCGTTGTTACGATAAATGGTATCATGATATTTATTCTTGAAATGCCATTGGTATATGCCATGGAAAAACAATACTCTCGGCTTACCAATGTCGCGATTGGCGTGCTATTGACGGGGGTATCATTTTTACTCCTGCCGATGGCACAGCAATGGATCATAGTACCAATTCTCTTCATAGTCATCCTGACTTTTGGGGAAATGCTAAGTATGCCATTTTCTAGCTCATTTGCCATGGAGCGAGCCAGTCCGCTCAAACGCGGTGAATACATGGGGCTTTTTTCTATGGGATTTTCCACTTCATTGATACTAGCTCCAACATTGGGTATGCAGTTGGCTGAAAACTTTGGCTACGATGCTTTGTGGTTATTTGTCGGCGGAATCAGTATCATTGCAACTTTCGGCCTGATAGCCTTGGAAAAACAAATGAAAAGAAGCCACCAGGCGATCTGAGAAGCTGTATAAATTTGGCTTTTGGAATTTGTTATAGGTCTATTTTTTTGCCAATTGATACCGATAATTATCGGGGATTTTTGAGGAAAATAGCAGGTCTATGTGACGATAAAAAGCCGAAAAGTGGCGGAAAAAGAGTCATAACAAAACCACATTGTTAAACTCAAATAGCTTCTATGGTCAAGACTGCATTATGTTGAGCGCATAGATTACCTAAGTAAGTCCAAGAAGTGAGTCATCGAGCTGACTCACTTCTTGGCAGAATAAGTGCTTTCAATTACATTTGCAGCCATGACTGGAAAGGACCTAGAACAAGCAAAGAATTTTCTGGCAGCTGAAGAGTTGGTTGCTATTCCAACAGAGACTGTTTATGGTCTAGCCGCTAACGCGCTGTCGCCCGTAGCTGTGAGTAAGATTTTTACGGCCAAAAACAGGCCCTCTTTTGACCCACTTATTGTACATACAAATCGCTGGGAAAGAGTAAGCAATTGGGTAAAAGAAATCCCGGAACTCGCCCATACTCTGGCTAGCCACTTCATGCCCGGTCCTTTAACCTTATTACTCCCTAAAAAAGAAGTGATTCCAGATCTAGTCACAGCAGGTCTCCCCAAGGTGGGTATTCGGCTCCCAAGTCACCCCATGACCCAGTCTTTGCTGGCTAAACTAGACTTTCCGGTAGCGGCGCCCAGTGCCAATCCATTTGGCTATATTAGTCCCACGACCGCAGAACATGTAGCGGATCAACTCGGTGGTAAGGTCAGCTATATCTTAGATGGAGGCCCATGTAGCGTGGGAGTGGAAAGTACCATTATTTCCTTTGAAGAAGGTCGGGCCATCGTCCTGCGGAAAGGCGGGATTCCGGTGGAAGCCATCGAAAATCTGATCGGCCCTGTACAACTTAAAGCTCACTCGACTTCCAACCCTCAGGCACCTGGAATGCTTAAAAGTCATTATGCACCAAAAGTCCCATTCCTTTTGGGGAACCTTACCGAATTACTAGATCAAGAAAAGGGAAAAAGGATTGGAATATTGAGTTTCCAGCAGAAAAGGAGTCACGAGAACATCACACATCAGGTGATACTCTCGCCAGATGGAAACCTGGCTGAGGCGGCTCAAAGGCTATTTGCTGCTATGCGGGAAATGGATCAGATGGACCTTGATGTGATCCTGGCTGAGTACTTTCCGGAGGAGGGCTTGGGACGTGCGATCAATGATCGTTTAAGTAGAGCAGCCGCCAAATAGAACTGGGTTTTCCGTTTTCAAAAGTTAAAATAGCAGGATTATAGCCACCAATCCATAAATTATAGCCCACCTCACACAACAAGTACTGTCCTTACATTTGTTGTATTAGCATTCCAGAAAATGATAACTTGAACTCATGAAAACGCTTTGGGGTTTAATCCTGGTAATAATTCTTTGGAATTGCCAATCGAGTAGAGGGCAAAGAGCCGGCAACCAGGATGCCTTTGAGGAGCGCTTACTTCAATTATATTATCCCGGTAATACTACTGATACGCTTAAGTCTCGAGAACGCTTGGCTCAACTTCGTCATCAGATTCGGCAATCCGACCTTGATGCTTCGGCTAAGTTTGATCTGTGGTTTTATCTGAATCAACTAGGTCAAACTTCCGCATTTCCTCAGTTGCCTCCTACCGATGGCAGCTTGGAAGACCAGCTAGCCCGCTTTGCCACACCCGCAGAACAAGCAGCTATTTCTAAATCTGCAGCGCTTGCCTATTTCCGGCAGGAGTACCTTGATCTAATCTTAAGTCCACCAAACCGAGAGCGATCCTTTTATCGTCTTGACCCAACTTCTTCTTTGTTAAATGAACTCACTTCCTACCCCTTTCAGGATATTGAAAGTCTCCTCGAAATTGGGGCCGGTGATGGGGGCTTTGGTTTGCTTACCCAGCTGTTCTTTGAGGTAGATCAGCATTTTCTTAATGAGGTTGATACGCTCCGCTTTGTAAGCATTCAGCGACAACTGGATCTTTTACCAGCTGCTCTATCTCGCCCTATCTTGGTCCAAGGTAGCCATCAGAGCTTGGGCCTCAACAATGAACAGGTAGAAGCCATATTGATTCGCAACTCACTTCATCACTTTACCGATCCGGAAGCTATGCTTTCGGCTATTAAACAACATCTTTTACCAGGCGGTCAGCTCTATATTTTTGAGGAAGTGCGTGATTCTGCAAGCGGTCATCAACATTGCGAAGAGGCAATGAGCCTTGACGAAATTATCTATTTGCTTCAAATTGAAGGCTTCCAATTGGTCGAAAAACAGGCGGTCCAATCTGATTGGCAACAAATATTAGTATTTGAACCCACCGGCCCTTTCCATTAATCTTCCTCTTGCCAATATGCCGCTAAATCTGAGATTCGGCTCAACCAAATCCGATTTAAAGCGTAAAGTTGGATGACAATGATCAGGACGAAACCAGCGGATAAGAAGTACTTTTTAGTATTCCATTCTATACCATAAAGGAAAAAAAACAATAAACTTCCTATGGCCAAGAGTCGACTGATAAAGTTAACTTGAGCAAAACGCTTGAGTGCTGTTCGGTAGTGCTCCAGGGATACCGCCAAACTTTCATTGGCTTTATGTTTGCTCATTAAGCGGATGCCCAGCACATGATGTGCTAAGAGAAAAAGAAATGCCACAACAAGGAGTCCGTTCAACCATATGGGTTTCAGGTGACCATCGAAGGCGTTATAGAACACCACTAGAAAAAGCCCCCAAGCTATGGCTTCGTACACCAGCATCTTACGGGTTCTGGCCAAAGCAGGATGACGTCCCTCTCTTACCATTTCTCGCATTTGAGTCATTGATTTGGCGGGGATTTCTTGCGATTGCCATACCGATTTTAATCCATCAAGATCCATTATTTCTCTTTTAAACGTGTTTTCAATTTGTTTTTGATCCGGTGCAAACGTGCACCAACATTTGAAGGTGTAATTCCGATAATCTGTCCGATTTGCTCATAAGTCATTTCCTCCAAATAAAGCGAAAGAATAGCCCGGTCTACCTCTTTCAAGCACCTAATGGCTGCATATAATTTTTCACCCTGGCTTCCGGCATCATTGCTTATTGGCGAGATGAACTGAGGCAAATCCGCACTTAAGGTCACAGGTAGGCTAGTCTTCCGAAAACCGGCCAAAGCTGTATTTAATGCAATCCTATAGATCCAGGTACTCACTTTAGATCGAGCCTGGAAAGCAGGAAAAGCCTTCCACAGATGATACACGATCTCCTGAAAAAGATCTTCACGGTCTACCGATCTGTCCCGATACAGTCGGCAGACCTTATGCAGAATCCCTTGATGTTCATCCAATAATTGTAAGAAGCGCTCTTCCATTAGTCTTTCTTTTCAAATACAAAGCTACGACCTCTTCCTTCCGCCTTAAGCCCTATAACCCGCTTGGACGTATCATGCTGGAAGGTAAAGGAAATCCCAACCTTTTCGCCATAAAAGGTATGCGGCTTGGTCACCGTAAGCGGAAAGGGAGGGCGGCCCTGCAGTTGCGCATAAAGCGCTTCTTCATGAATAAAAATGCGAAGCTGTTGTTCACTCGTGGTGGATTGATAACTACCTATATATTTCTTCATCGATTCCTGATCAATAGGCCCAGAATCGGCTTGAGGAGGGGATTCAAAAGGCAAACCCAACACTATAGCCTCAATGTTTTGCCAAATCAAATCGATGGGTAAACCAGAGACATTGGATAATATGATAATAGACATTTCTTCTTCCGGATAAATCGCGGATAAGGCCGAACAACCGAAGGTGCCTCCCCCATGGAAATAAGCAGTTGGCCGATCCTTTCGTTTCGGGCGGATAAACCAACCATAGCCATAGCGTGTCCCTTCATGCCTATGGGTCTTGTATGTATTTTTAACTTGAAGGGCTTGCTGTACAAATCCAGGTCGGTTGAGTTCTTGTAAGATAAATTGATTCCATAGCCTTAAGTCCTCGACCGTACTATACATATCCCCTCCTCCTTTGAGGCCCGAAAAGTCGCGATAAGGAGCGCTAATGAGTCTATCTCCTGGCAAGAGGTGATACCCCGTCGTCAGTTTTGGCAAAATTTCCTCATGCCGATACAAGCCTGATGCCTTCAGTCCCATCGGCCGGCCAATTTTATCTTGCCAAATCGCAGCATATTCTTCTCCGTAAACGGATTCGAGAAGAACAGCTAATAACCAATAACCGGGGCTACTATACAACAGATCAGAACCTGGAGAAAAGTTTAATTCCATACCTCGAATAGCTTCCAGAATGCTCGATTTAGCCAAACGTAACCTTGACCTAACCTCCCAGTAATCATTCATGCCCTCATGATGCGGTATCCCCGAGGTATGCGTCAACAAATGATGGACAGTAATGTCCTCCCATTTTGCGCCCTTTAACTCAGGAAGGTACTGGCTAACAGGGTCACTAAATTTAAGCATTCCTTCTTTCTCAGCTTGTCCAACTGCAAAGGCAGTAAAGGACTTGGAAATGGAGGCTATCTTAAATCGGTGATCCTTTTGCATGTCGACATCAAATTCGATCGAGGCCTTACCCAGTGCTTGCTGGAATAATACTTCATCTCCTTGAGCCACTAAACATACACCCTGAAAACCAAGTCTTTCCTGTGCGGTCTTCAGGTAAGTTCCCAATTGGTTCGACCAAGGTGGTTTGGCAGACTGACCTAATGCTATTGAAACATATAAAAACAAGAATACTGTAATTTTCAATTGATTCATACTTGATTTTTTATCCTTTGCCACTCCTTGTGTTAACCCAAAAAATGAAATCCAACACTTCTAAGTCCCTGCTTTTATCTCATTCTGTAGGTGCACATATTAGCGGACAAGGCAGTTTGTTTTTTGCTGAATCAGTTGCTTTTCTTGTGTTCCTTCTTACAAAAACTCCTTGTTTTTTTTCATAAAAACCTATAACATTGATTTACAACATCTTACCGATCATGTTTTTTTCTCTTAACAGTGGTTAATCTTTCTTTAATCCACAATAAGTGGTGGAAAGGCTTCCTAAAAAAGCTTATTTTACCTTAGGAATTATGCAAGTAAATTCCTTCTGTGACAAATTTTGTGATCAAGTCTTTCACTAAAACCTAGAGGATTAAAATCACAAAATTTGTCAGAGAAACAATCAATCTACAACTACATATGAAAAACGCACTGTTAATCTGCCTACTATTGGCTGGGCTAGGTACTTCCTGTACTATTGAAGACCGGATAGAACGAAAAGAAGATCGTTTGCTGGGCACCTGGTACTTTGATCGGGCCTTTTACAAGGAAGATGGAGACCTCTTCCGAGATAATGTAATTAATGAGTTTGAAGGCGATCTGATCACTTTTTTCGACGATTACACAGCCCTATACGAGGACTATTCACTTAATGCAGCATTCGATGGCGAGTGGGAAATCTTTGCTGATCGGGGTTTCTATGACGATGACGATGACGTAGAGTTCTTCCTCGATATGGAATTTTACGATTATGTCAATAATGAGGATTTCGCCTATTATTCCAGAGTAACCTACCTGACCCGTAATAGACTCAATGTAAGAGTCAATTTACGGAATGGGTTTTACACCTTCAAACTCCGACGCTAAGAGGGTCTAGAGCGAATCTTTCTGGTAGAATGTCGCTATTAGAACAAATACTTGCCAAATAGCGTAAGAAGGCCTTCAAAACCTAAATTGCTTTGTACATTGGCATTTAGTATGAAGGCCTTCTTTTATTCCATTCTGCTCATTCTTATCGTGCTTGCCCAGCCAGGCTTTGCACAATTTCATACCAATAGTAATGCTCGAGAATTAGCAGGCCATTGCTTCGAGCTAACGCCCGACGCTTCGGAGCAAAAGGGTACCGTTTGGACCTTGGAAACGATAGATTTTAATCAACCCTTTGATACTATTGTTTGGATTATGCCTGGCGCTGATAATAATGGAGGAGATGGATTGGTATTCGCTTTTCACACAGGCATTATTTCTTTGGGCAGCTACGACGGTCATTTAGCCTATGAAGGCTTGCCGTCCATCTTGGGAATCGAGATCGACACCCATCGCAACCCTGAAAACAATGACCCGGATTATGATCATATGGCGCTAACGAAAAATGGCGCTGTCGACCACCAAAGTACAAACCATCTGGTAGGTCCCGTTCCCTTGACACCCACTCGCGGCAATGTTGAAGATGGTGCGTTCCATAGCTTAAGAATCCGATGGCGGCCTCCAAATAGCTTGAGTATTTACTGGGATTGTAATTTGCTAATTAGCTACTCCGGGATGATTGTAGATGAGATTTTTGGTGGAAATTCAATCGTCAGATGGGGCTTCACGGCGGGGACAAGTAGTTCCACTCAAAATCGGCATCTTGTTTGTCTAAGCGGACAACCCTTGAATGAGCTAGAGGATCGCACGATTTGCCCAGGGGGCCAAACACAGTTAAACACCACATTCGAAGCCGAATCTTACCGCTGGTCTCCCTCTGAAGGACTAGATCGAAACGATATTTCCAACCCTATAGCCAGTCCATCAAGTACTACCACTTATATGCTGGATGCCATCGATGAATGCGGTCAGCATTTTGCGGATACACTTACCGTCTTTGTGGAAGGAAACCCGATATCCTTGAACATTCCCCAGGACACAACCCTTTGTGACGGCAATCCCTATCAAATCAACGCCACCGTGCCCAATGCTACCTATTTATGGTCTGATGGTTCCACTGGAAGTAGTTTAACGATCACAGAATCCGGATTCTACAACCTTAGCATAGTCACTCCGACCTGTGAGGCTTTTTTCAGTCAGCAAGTTAGCTTCGGTGCGCCTCCCATCCCTCAACTACCGACTGACACCATAATTTGCACAGGAGGAACTCCAATCTTGGATGCGACTGTCCCTATAGGCAGTTACTTATGGAATGATGGAAGTACCAACCCTACCTTGCCGATTACTAGTTCAGGATCCTATAGCGTAACGGTCTCCAATGTATGCGGTAATTCTAGTTCTTCTACTCAAGTTCAACTTCAGTCTTGTGACCTTCTATTTATACCCAATGCCTTTTCGCCTAATGGAGATGGCCTTAACGACCGATTCACCCTTCAATCTCCTTTGCCTCTTACGATCGAAACCCTTCAGATCTTTGATCGCTGGGGTAATCAAGTGTATGGTAGAAGTGGCTCATTTAGTTGGGATGAAGGGCAAGAGTGGGATGGCACATTCCGGGGGCAGCCACTACCCAATGGCCTTTATATTTATTATATTAAACTCGTCCAAGTGGACGGTAGAACAGAAATCCGGACTGGAGAAGTCAACATTATTCGTTAATTCCTTATATTTCGGTACCTTTTATCCCCCGGCGGCGTAAATTTATACATCGGTTATTGTAATACCAACTCAGGTTTTTAGTTCGCTCATGGTCGACAACCTCTCTTCTTATCCCCTGTCTTAATAATTAACAATTGCTGTTTTTGGCGTAGCAAGAGGATCAGTTGGCTATCAGTAGATTACTGATTGAGTTTGTTCACCTTTAACATCATTTCATTCTTTTGACTGGCTCTGAAGGAGCATTGAGCAACACAAAAATGAAGACCATTTTTAATAAAATTATTCACTTTGGAATTGATGAGGATACGCAACTCGATGAGCGGATCAGGATTAAGGGGATTAACTCTATAAGTTTAGCACTGATACCCGCGTTAAGCTTTCTGGTTATATTGGAAAGTATCAATCCATTAGGAAGCCCGGAGTTTGTCGGACTCATTGGTGGTTATCTAGCGATGATCGGCATTATCCTCTACTTCAATGTAAAACATCGCTTTCAAGTCTCCTATCAACTCATTCTCTTTATCGCCCCAATCGGTGTTTTTGCAGAAATTATTCTCTTTGGGAATTCCTTTCGAGCCGATACCGTCTTTATCATCTTGTTTGTAGCAGCCATTTTTTTACATACGGAAAGTAGGACTTTGCTCCTAACCTACCTTTTCTATGCAGCTCTGATTATCGCCTCGCAGGTATTTTTGCACTCCCACCCCCCAATTATTGAGACTCACCCCTATCCTATTACAGAATACATGGCTGTGATATTGACATTATTAGTCGTAGTAATGATCGTTAACAACTACGATATAGAAAAATCCATTGAACAGCAGAAAATGCAGCGGTTGTTGGGACAATTGGAGCAGAAAAACCAAGAACTGCTTAGGGTCAATAGAGATTTAGAAGATTTTACCTTTGCTACTTCCCATGACCTAAAAACCCCTACTCGGCTGCTAGTAAGTTTCAGCGACCTACTTCGTAAAAAGCATAATCTTAAGGAAGACCAAGAGACACAGGAATATTTGGAATTTATCAATGAAAACAGTCGCCACATGTATGCATTGATAGAAAACCTACTATCCTATGCCAGAGTGAAAGATCAGCCCGCCAAGAAGGAATGGGTAGATTTGCAAGCCTTAATCGAAGAACTCATCGAAGAATTACAAAAAGCAGTTCCTTCACTCAGGGTAGACATACCACAAAAGCTCCCGCGAATCCTATCGCATTATGACTCACTTCGCTTACTGTTCCACAATTTGTTGGAGAATGGCATCAAGTATAACACGAATGAAGAGGTGCTGATACGTATCTTACACCAATACGAAAAGGGCAAAATCTGCTTTAAAATATCTGACAATGGAATAGGAATCGATAGTTCCTACAATGAGTACATTTTTAAAATGTTTAAACGATTACATAACAATAGTTCATTCCCAGGTACAGGCATCGGTTTGTCAACTTGTAAACGCATCCTCGAAGGTTGGGGTGGGGAAATTAGCTTTGAATCGGAACTCGAAATGGGAACAACATTTGTACTCAAATGGCCACTGCCCAAGCTTGCCATATTGCAAGCACCACTGCCTAAACCCATCACAACTACTAGCTAGAGTAGGCGATTGGCTAAAAATGTTTATCAGATGACGCATTGGTCCTAGGGTATCTGGAAGAAATTTGCCATCATTGAGGTATAAAACACCTATCAACAATGGAAGTTTCACCCTACCGACTTGACTCACACTGGTCAAGCCCACGCAAACTGGGCTTTCGATTTCTTTTCATTTACTTCTTTCTTTATCTATTCCCTTTTCCGCTGGGGAGTCTGCCTTGGGTAGATGTAGCTAGTACCTGGATTCAGAACGGCTGGAATGCCATAATTCCCTGGGTTGGCAAAGCGATACTGGGAATTGAAGAACCTATTAATACAAATTTCAATGGCAGTGGCGATCGGACCTTTGATTACATTCAAGTTTTTGCCATTTTTTCGCTCTCCTTGCTTGGGAGTTTGATCTGGACTGTAGCGGATCGAAGAAGAATTAATTATGAACGACTCAATCAAGGGCTTTGGGTCTACGTAAGATATGGCCTGGCCATCTCTCTAATGGGATATGGTTTCGCCAAAGTATTTAAGACACAGTTTCCAGAACCTGGATTCTTCCGTCTTTTGGAGCCCTATGGCGAATCTTCTCCAATGGGCTTAGCCTGGACCTTCATGGGATACTCTAAGGCCTATAACTATTTCACCGGGATTGCTGAATTGCTTGCTGGGCTAATGCTTTTCCGCAAGACGTCTAGTCTAGGAGCCATCATCAGTAGTATGGTGCTGCTCAATATTGTCATGATGAATTTTTGTTTTGATATTCCTGTCAAGCTGTATTCATCACACCTACTCTTGATGGCCCTATATGTCTTAAGTCCTGACTTCTCAAGGGTTTGGAATTTTTTCACTCATCGAGAAGTCAGCCTTACCGCCAGACAATTCTTAATCTGGCCCGAAAAATACAATACGGCTCGATTGGTCATTAAAACCCTATTCCTCGGTTATATCTTCTATTCTTCAGTTGACCAGGGAATAGAGATGCAAAAGAAATGGGGAGAAAAAGCACCTAAACCTAATATGTATGGGCTGTACCAAGTTAATCAGTTTGTTTCCAATGGAGATACGCTACAACCACTCACAACAGACACCCTCAGGTGGCAGCATTTGGTGATCCAATGGGAGGGTCGTACCCATATTCAAATGATGAATGATAAGTTCAGTCACTATAACTTAGAGACAGACACTATAGAACAAAAGATGACTATCTATTCCCGGCGAGATACCATCAATAAACACCACTTCACCTATGATTTTGTCAAAGGTGAAAGCTTAAACCTTGAGGGCACCTGGGGAACTGATACACTATCGGTACAGATGACGCGGCGAAGTAAGGATGAATTCTTGCTCCTCAATCGCGGTTTCAATTGGGTGAATGAATTTCCTTTTAATCGATAAATAAAAACAAGAGGGTCAGTCGTAATGCTGGCCTTTACTATTTGAAGTTGGTTAAAAATGATAGATTGACTACAATTTGAGAGAACGAGAACCTGAAAACCAGTTTTTTTCTCCACCGTAGCGCTGCTATCCTGAAGAAAAAACTGGTCCCCAGAACCTCATTCCTTCAAATTTTGCAACAAAAAAACATTCTTAAACAACTTCTTTCTTAACGCAATTCAAAGAACATTCCCCTTTCTTTGCATTGTTAAAAATTCAATTCTACATTTGCGTTTCTAAAGTCTTAATAAGAAAGTAATCTCTAAAATTAGTACTTAAAAGCGCTCTTATGAACACATTGGTGAAAGCCTTGCTTCTTCTAACCTTGCTATATGTGGCAAGCGGATGTACAGGAGAAGAAACCTTAGATTGGCCAGCATATCCTGCCGTATTCAAATTCACAGGATTAGTGTCGACTCCAAGTCAATTCTACCTATACAATGACACAAACTTTGAATTAAGTTCTCCAAGTCAATTTCAACTGGATTGGTCAGAAATCTTGAGCGAAGAATACACGGACCCTGATTTTATTGCCGAATATTCTAGCGTAACATATGTCTTCCTCTCCGAAAATATGGTCAGAATACTACTTCAAACGGAAGGAGGACAATTCGCATATCCGGATTTCGGCTATAGTCGTAATGGAAATCAGATTGCTATCCACTCTGCCCCTATACTTAACGAAGACATCTACCTAGAAACTACACCAGAGTTTCTTACCATGCAATATTGTATTTTGGCTTATGGAAAATTTCGAATATCCTCCGTTACAAATGAAGCAGGCTATTTTCCTTTCTACTACACACAATGTCCTTTTGGATCCACTGCAAAATCCTTAGCTAAAATTGAATCTGAAATTACCCTGGGAACAGGAGATTCCTTAATTGTAAACATCTCTCCTGCTGTCTACATACGTGTTCAATGAACCATTTCCATCAAACTTACTGTTGTATGTTTTTGAGAACATCTTTGTTACATCAAAATCAAATACATGGAGGAATTGAACGTGACCAAAGCAGAAACAGTTGACTGTCCTACCCTTACTGAAATCAGTAAGGCTGCCAAAGCTCATTGGGGCTATGCTCAGGAGTGGCTTGATCTTTGGGATGCCGACCTCACCATCACTCCCAAACTAATGGAGGAGGGGCTTATTTACAAATTGACAAATAGCGAAGAGATCTTAGGATTTTGTGTAATCCTGGAGGAAGAGAAAGTATTGGAAATTGAACACCTTTGGATTCGTCCAAAACATATCGGAAAGGGTTTGGGAAAGTTCCTACTACAAAAGGTGCTTGACCTTGTTATCACCAAAAGCCACGTGACATTATCAGTGGTCGCAGACCCCAATGCCACGGGCTTCTATGAGAAATTTGGGTTAAAGACTGTCAAGTATATTCCTAGTCAACCGGAAGGGCGAAAACTGCCCCTTATGCAATTGCCGCTAAACTAGCGGCTAGATCTAGCAGTTCTGCCTGAGTAGTAACAGTCTTGTCTTTGTTGTACCATTTTTGCAGGGTCACTGAAAACTCCGAATATGGCGGAGGGTTGGGATCTGCCTTATAGGCGTTCACCAGTTCCTGAGCGGGCGTAGGCCTAGCTCCCCAAGTAGTAACCACTTCCAAGGTATCTTTTTCTAAAATGATAAGTTTTGGAATCGCGCGAGCGCCATTGGTAAGGAATTCATCCATCAACTCAGGTAGTTCATCGCGAAGAACCAGAGACATTTCTGTATTAGGAAGCTCCTTTACAATGGCATCAAAAACAGGCACAATCTGAGCCGCATCCCCACACCAAGACTCTGTAATCACCAGCCAGATGTATTGCCCTGGCAAGGCGGCAAATGCTTCAATTAAAGCGGGCTGAATATTAGCTTTTTTACCTAGTCGTTTCATCCGTTGCAAGTTCATTTTGGTGTAGTGTACCATTGACTCACTTTGATTCGGCCCAGTGGTTTTGCCCACTTCCACCAATTTTTCCATCAGCTCATAGTAGACTGGATAAGGCATACTCTCGGACAAACTTCGCTGCAATAAAGATTTCATTATTAACTCCTTGTATTAAACTTGAAAGAAAATCATCTTTCACAAATGAAGGTCAATCAAGTTATTGTTTGTATATATTTTTTGAGAAAAGGTCTCGTCAATTAATATCTAATTGCAGGACCTATAGATAAAACCCTTATGCTCGTAGAAGGTTGCCGTAGCCGAAACTAACTGTCGCAGCCTGGACAAGTCAGTAGGCCGGATTGTGGTCTCAATTATCAGATATTCAGCAAACCTTCTTCAGCTTCCATTGTTGACACTTCCGAATGTAGCATATTTTCGATAGAATGTAATTTAAGAACTAGTCTAGGCTATGAAGAAAATTGGAATTGTCGGTGCCGGTATAGCTGGTCTGGCAGCAGCGGTAAGAATGGCCAGTCGTGGCTATCAGGTGGAAGTATTTGAGGCCAACTCCTATCCTGGTGGTAAATTGTCTCAATTCGAACTAGAAGGATTTCGCTTTGATGCAGGACCTTCGCTATTCACCATGCCTCAATATGTCCTGGATGTTTTTGAAGTGGCTGGGGTTGAAGCAAAAGGAAGGTTTGAATTCTCACGGCTAGAGACGGTTTGTAATTATTTTTGGGAAGATGGTACTAGACTGTCCGCTTATGCAGACGAAGAGGCATTTGCACAAGAGGTGGAGCAAAAATTAGGTGTACCAGCTGAACAAATTCAAAAAGTACTGGCAGATAGTGAACGAAAATATCGGCTAACCGGACAAACATTTCTGGAGAAGTCCTTACATAAGGTATCCACCTGGGCCAATTGGCCCATCCTCAAATCCATGCTCCTGATTCCCACCTTCGATTTATTCACCAATATGAATGCGGTGAATGAAAGAATACTAGGACATCCAAAACTGGTACAGCTTTTCAATAGATTCGCCACCTACAATGGTTCCAACCCCTATAAAGCACCGGGGCTATTAACGATTATTCCCTATTTCGAGCACAGGATCGGGGCATTTCTACCTAAAGGTGGCATGCATGATATCACGCAATCCTTATACCAGTTGGCGGTAGATAAGGGGGTCCAATTCCATTTTGATAGCCCCGTCGAGGAGATATTGGTTAAAAATGGAGCGGCCAAGGGCTTGCAAGTACAAGGGCAACAGCATACGCATGATCGAATCATTAGCAATATGGATGCCTTCTTTACTTATGAGAAATTGCTGCCTCACGCCCATCACCCCAAACGCATTTTACGGCAGGAGAAATCCACCTCGGCGATTATCTTCTATTGGGGAATAGAACGTCAGTTCCCAGAATTAGAATTGCATAATATCCTATTCAGCGAAGATTATCGACGTGAATTTGCTCATCTGGCCGCTGGGACGGTGTATGAAGATCCTACCATCTACATCAATATCACCCAAAAGTACTGCCCAGAAGATGCACCAGCGGGTATGGAGAATTGGTTTGTAATGGTCAATGCACCTTATGATGCGGGTCAAGACTGGGAAAAGATCATTGCCCAAACTCGCCAACAAGTTATCGCTAAGACAAGTCGAATGCTGGGACAAGATATCGACAGCTTGATTGTTTGTGAAGAAACATTGCATCCCCTAACAATTCAAAGTAAAACAGCCTCGCATCTAGGCGCCCTATATGGCACCAGCTCCAATAACAAAATGGCCGCTTTCTTGCGCCACCCCAACTTCTCCAATCGCATTAAAGATCTTTACTTTTGCGGAGGAAGCGTTCATCCAGGCGGAGGAATCCCATTATGTTTGTTGAGTGCTAAAATTGTTGATGATGTGATGCCTGCCTAATGAAGTTGGACCCCCAATAAACCTTTATTAAACATTCGTGTTACCTTTTCAGCAACAACAAAAAACATCAAAAATGAGCATGAGCATCTTATTCTATGCAGGCGTCACTTTACTCACTGTGATCGCTATGGAATTTGTGGCTTGGTTTACGCACAAATATGTCATGCACGGTTGGCTTTGGAACTGGCATGAAGATCACCATCAGCCAAAACATGTAAAAGAGGGCTTTTTCGAAAAAAATGATCTTTTCTTCCTCGTTTTTGCCATTCCTAGCGCCACCTCTTATATCCTCGGTTCTGCCACACCGCATTTATGGCTATTCTTTGTGGGGATTGGAATTTCTATCTATGGCCTCATCTACTTCCTGATCCATGATGTGTATATCCACCAACGCTTCAAATGGTTTCGACAATTAGATACGCGTTATTCCAGAGCTATACTCCGAGCTCATGGCTCTCATCACGCCAAACATACCAAGGAACATTGTGAATCATTTGGGCTTCTAGTGGTAAATCCAAAGTACTTTCAAAAAAGAAAGAACTGGGCAAAACAAGATACTAAATCATAGGTCTGTATCCACTCTTTTATTGAATGTTGTAACCGTCTTTTAGGTTTCGAGCCATGCGTTTGAGCACGGCTGGGACGATCAACCGATGTAAGGGTTTGACTGGAAGAAAATACAAGCGGCCCAGCCAACCATTGAAAACAACAGCTGTTGCCAATTTCATTTCAAATTCTCCTTCAAGTTCTCTGCCAATAAAGGATAGCCAGAAATCCAAGTGCTTATCCGCCTCTCCAACCATTAGTTCCTCTGAATTCCGATCGATTACTCGAAAAAGGCCGATGGCTTCCCCTTTCTTTCCACTGAAGTTTTCCAACTCGCTTGCCAGGTCAACCCCTTTAGCCGTTTTTAGGCCGATCCACCCTACTACGGATTCTCTGATAACCAATAGCGCTTTGGTCCAATTAGGAATACTGTCAAAGAAAAGCTTCATCATCGTTGCAGGCTCAATGGTGAATTCCATCGGGACAGTAATGGCATAGGCATCCTCATAGTGAAGATCCTGGACTAGTTGTCCAATGAGTTCATCGGATTCAATTTTGCATTCGTATGGTTTCATAATTGGTATTTAGCATACAATACAGTATGGTATGTAAATATAACACTTAAAAACGAATAAGGTTGAAGAAAGAATGGATAACGATCCCAACAATGAGTCTGCTCCCTCCTGCTTTTTATTCCCAGCATCATTTACTATTTTGCCTCATCAAAGCATCATCAGAAAAACCACCAACATGGATCAAGCTATAAGCCCACTCAAGGGCTTTTCCATTTCAGATCTTACCTCCCTGGTAGCCCAACACTATGAATTAGAAGGTACTATTTTCCCACTTCCGGGTGAACTAGATATCAATGCTCGATTTGAGGCATCAACTGGAGAGGTGTACATGTTGAAAGTCGCTCATTCCGAGGCAAATCGGGCCAATATCGAGATGCAAAATGCACTTATGCAGCATCTAGAACAAAAGTCGTTAGATCTCGAACTACCTAGAGTTATTCTATCTTCAGCTGAAACCTCCTTCGTCCTGGTAAAGGACAATACCGGTGCAGAACGCATACTTCGGATGCTCACTTACATAAAGGGGGATCTCTGGGCAAAAGTAAACCCGCACAGCCAAGGCTTATTAAATAGCCTTGGGCAGGCTTGCGGCAAGGTATGCCGAGGCTTACTAGACTTTGATCATCCCGCCGCTCACAGAAAATTCAAATGGAATCTTTCAGAAGGTCTTTGGATTAAAGATCAGATGGACGTAATCACAGATGAAGAACAGAAATCAATGCTGCTCTACGTAGTAGAAATGGTGGAACGCGAAGTGAATACACGCAAGGATAAGGTTCGAAAAAGTGTGATCTACAATGATGCTAATGATTACAATGTCATTGTAAACAAAGATTTGGAAAACCGTCTGGTCCACGGCCTAATCGATTTTGGAGATGCTGTGTATAGTGAAATAGTAAATGATATAGCTATCGCGGCTGCCTATGCCTGTATGCACAAAGAGGATCCTTTAACTACTGCTGCCCAATTGATAGAAGGATTTAATCAGGCTTTTCCCCTAGAGGAGGAAGAACTTGCCATGATTTTTCCACTGATTCTCTTGCGATTAGCAGTGAGTGTCACGAATTCGGCTCATAATCGCCAGGCAGAACCAGACAACACCTATCTATTAATCAGTGAGCGACCTGCCTGGAATCTCTTAGACAAATTTACTCGAATCCCCCCCGAATTGGCCTACTTCACTTTCCGGCATTACTGCGGACTGGAAGCCTGCCCAAGTCGTCCCCTATTCGATGAATGGCTAACGGAACAGGCCAACCCCCTAGGTAAAGTGGTAGACGCTGACTGGGAGAATGAAGCTGCCATCCTTGATCTAAGCATAGGTAGTCTTGACCTAGGCAACAACTCCAAGTTTGATACAATTAACGCCTTTGAAAAAACGATCGAAGAATGTTTAAAAAACCAGCAAGCAGAGATTGGCGTTGGCGGTTATGGTGAGGTGCGGCCTTTCTATTCCACAGATGCTTACTTGCAAAAAAGTAATAATGGTCCTAGATGGCGTACCGTCCACTTGGGGTTGGATATTTGGATGCCAGCTGAAAGCTTGGTTTTTGCCCCATTGAAGGGTACAGTACATAGCATACAAAACAATAGAGGTGAACGAGACTATGGTCCTACTGTCACCCTCGCACATAAAGTTTCCGAGGAACTGACATTCTATACTCTGTACGGGCATCTGAGCAAACGCTCCCTCATACACCTTTATCCCGGACAAGAAATCGAAAAAGGAGAGATCATTGCAACGATTGGCCAGGCTCGAGAAAATGGGAATTGGCCTCCACACTTGCACTTTCAGGTGATGCTGGATTTAATGGGTTGGAGAGGGGATTTCCCGGGAGTGGCCTTCCCTGAAGACAGCGGAATCTGGCTTAGTCTATGCCCGAATCCAGCAACTTTACTTGCAGATATTCCCGCCATCCCACATAAGGAAGCTACTTCAACGGACTCCATTCTCTCTTCTCGAAAGAAATGGTTAGGGAAGAGCTTAAGCGTATCCTACCAAGCGCCTTTACACATTCAGCGTGCTTATATGCAGTACCTATACGATGCTACGGGAAGGCGATATCTAGATACCGTTAATAATGTCCCACATGTTGGCCACCAGCATCCAAGAGTAGTGCGGGCAGCGCAGCGTCAAGTAGCTGTGCTGAATACCAATACTCGATATCTACATGACAATATTATCCAATATGCCGAAGCCTTACTGGCCACCTTCCCTCCTGCTCTAAGTGTTTGTTACTTCGTCAACTCTGGAAGCGAAGCCAATGAGCTTGCCCTTCGAATGGCTAAGATTTACAGCGGGCAACGAGATGTCATCGCTATGGAAGCTGGTTATCATGGAAACACTGGAGCTTGTGTAGATATAAGTTCATACAAATTTGATGGCAAAGGCGGCCGGGGAGCTCCTCCGACGACACATGTAGCCAAGATGCCAGATACCTACCGCGGGGAATTCAAAGGCAGTAATGCAGGGCATAAATATGCGGGACACATCAAGGATATCATTGCGGATCTACATTCTAAGCAAAAGAACGTAGCAGCATTCATTTGTGAAAGCATTCTCAGCTGTGGCGGGCAGATCGTATTACCGGACGAATTCTTGAAAACCGCCTATGCAGCCGTCCGGCATGCAGGAGGACTCTGCATTGCAGATGAGGTCCAAGTTGGCTTCGGTCGAGTCGGGGATCACTTCTGGGGGTTTGAGCTACAAGGAGTAGTACCAGATATTGTCACGCTGGGTAAACCGATCGGCAATGGACATCCCTTAGCGGCAGTGATAACGACTACCGAAGTAGCCGAGGCCTTCACCAATGGGATGGAATACTTCAATACTTTTGGTGGTAATCCAGTCTCTTGCGCCATTGGCAGAACCGTTCTAAAGATTGTTCAGGAGGAAGGATTGCAGGCACACGCTCAGTCCGTCGGGCAACAACTCCAGGAAGGACTACGGTCTTTACAGCAGCGATTTCCTATTATAGGAGATGTCCGTGGGCATGGTCTTTTCCTTGGTTTCGAATTGGTAGAGGATGACAAGCTTACACCCGCAGCGGAGAAGGCTTCCTACCTCGCTAATCGGATGCGGGAATGTGCCGTGCTAATGAGTACTGACGGGCCACTGTATAATGTGCTAAAGATTAAACCGCCAATGTGTTTCACAAAGGAAAATGCTGAATTTTTCCTCACACAACTAGAAAGTGTCTTTCAAGAAGATTTCATGCAGCCAGGCAAGTAGGGTCGCATTACTCCTTTTCGTGCTCATCGAGCTTGATTTGATCTGGATTGATCCAATTGCTATCTAAGATTAGTCCTTTTGTTTGTTTGGACCTTAGGAAAGTCTTTAACTTCTTATTGGATTTGCAGTGGTGAATTAACACATCTGTATTTTTTGAAAGCAGAATAGCTGGCGTATCAAAGGTTCCAGGGTTTGCGATTAAGTTGTCGATACGGACAAACCTGGAGGCCTGCAGCTCCAAGGATGCCTTTTCACGGTTATTGATCTTTACATCTCTAATATCCAGTTCCGTCACATTTCGAATCGAAAATCCATTTGTAGCATCAAAGTTGGAGTTGGTAATCGATAAGCCTTCAATCGGAGCCTCTGGTAAACCGAAGATATGAGCTGCGTTCTCGACATTGTGAGCCGTAATATTATCTAAATGAATGTTTTTGAAAAAGGGAGTCTCTTCAGTAACGGCATAAGTTCCTGAATCTTTATCACCGTAATACATATCAAGGGAAATGGCATCTCGTATATTGGACATGACGATATTGCTTACCCTGATATTTTCCACCACTCCTCCTCTACCTCTACCTGTTTTCACCCGAATTCCTCTCAGTGTCCCATTGAATACACAATTAGAAACCGTGATATTCCGCACGTCTCCAGACATTTCGCTGCCAATACCGATAGCGCTACGACCATGCGCAAAAGTACAGTTGCTAATCACTATATCCTCACAAGGCTTAGCCACTCGTCTTCCGTCCTCGTTATAACCAGACTTTATGGTAATGCAATCATCGCCTACATCAACAAAACAATTGGTGATGCGTACATTTTGGCAAGATTCAGGATTGATTCCATCCGTATTATGCGAATCATAGGGTTGAATGATCGTGATTCCATCAACTTGCACGTTTTGGCAGTAAACGGGGTGAATCGTCCAGGCGGGAGAGTTTAGAAAGGTAAGTTGACTGATCAGAACATTGGTGCAGTTATACAAATTAATCATTCTGGGGCGAGGGACTTTCAAGGGGCTCCCGGGCGGATTATCGGGTTCTCTTTCTGTGATGCCTGCTTCTTTTCTGCGGGCTTTCGTCTCCTCATGTGCCTTCCACCACCTTTCCCCTTGTCCTTCGATCGTCCCTCTTCCTGTAATGGTTACATTTTCCAGATTGTGTCCAGTAAAAATAGAGGCGTAGACCTTTCGTTCAATCCCTTCCCATTTGCCATCTATAATAGGGCAATTGTCTATATCATCCGAAAAGATCAAAGTCGCTCCTGGAAATACCTCAAATGACAGATTGCTCTTTAAAAACAATGGGCCTGTTAAATAATCTCCGGGCGGTACAATTACTTTACCTCCTCCATTCTTAGCACAGCTATCTATCGTACGTTGGATTGCGGTCGTATTTAGCTGAACCCCATCCCCCTTTGCGCCAAAATTCAAGATGCTGTAAACTCCATCTTGCTGAGCCCTGATAAGGGTACAATTTAACAAACAAAATAACATGAGTATGGGGACGGATAGGTACTTCATGCTGGCGATCAAGTCAGTAGTGAAAAATTAATCCAAAGTTCATTTGGAAAATATTGTCAAGGCCAAGCCCAGCATTGAAAATAACAAATCTTGTGCTGTTAGGTATAAACTCGCCCTTATCAAGCCTAACTTTCACGAAAATACTGTCCTTTCAAGAGCACTTATTCGTACACGGGAAAATGAATTGGATGTCTTTGGTTATAAAGCACGATGAACTGATGGATTTTATCCCGCCATCGGCCTTTGGTCTGAAGGTATTGCTCATAAAGTGCTGGATCGCGCGCTAGAATCTCCTCCATATTCCTTCGATTAAAAAACAATTTGCGATTGTACTCAAAGTCAATAACAAAGAATCTAGCATTTTCATTTCGTGGCGGAATGGGAAATGCCAATGAGGCAAAAGTCCGCTCCAACTCTGTCACTTGCCTCACTTCAGTGAACATGCAGATAGCCCCAATGGTCCTAATTTCATCATGATCTCTTGTAAAGATTAGATTATCCCGACAGTAACCAAAAACCTTGGACGACTTAATTCGCTGAACCTCATTGTAGCTGTTGTAATAGCTGACCCAGGCCTGAGATAAAACCTCTTCATAAAAATAGGGGTCGTTCGGATCGGACAAGGAAATAATTTGTTCTTTTTTGATCGGGGCGTTGCACTTCCAAGCCCGAAAGTGCAAATATAAGCCCTCTCGGAAGTTAAGCGTATCCGAATACTCCACTTGATAGCCAACCGCTTGACTCTGAAGCTGAAAGTTCACAAAAAGTAGAAAAATACAAGTCAGCAAATATCGCATAAGCATTGATTAGAAGTTCCACTAAGTATCTAATACCTAGCCAAAGTGAATAAGCTTGCTTGCTGACCGATTGAAAGGAATATTGATAGGAAGGTGAGTAAGTAGAGGTGATGAATCTATAGGTTTGTACGGGAAGCTATGCAAGGAGTTTCTTGCTCCAGCATTTAAATTTTCTGCAAGGACGTATATATTATTTTACAGCTCACCGCCCCCTAGCCACCGTTTCCGCCCTGGGGTCCGCTCCTATTAGATAGCCTTGTTCTTGGCTAATGATGGCTCCGACTCCTGCTGCTATGCCCCACTTTTCTTTGATTTTGATCGTATAACCTAAGGCTTGAAGGCCTTCCTTGGATCGGAGCTATCCGGAATATTTAGTCCCTGCTAATGAAAGGCAAAAGCACAGAAATTTAACCATGGCTGCAATTCGTTTCCAGCAGACTTATCGCTTGGCCATCAAAGTCCAGGTAGACATTGTAGCAACTTGTTGGGAGTGCAATAGCTGATTCCATGAATTTCTTAAAAAAAGGAACTAGATTTCTAACGGCTCCTATGGTAATGGATGGAATAGCTTGATGAGATTTCGTTAGAACTGTATAGTCTTCTTTAGCCCATTGTGAACTATCTAATTTCAACGATTTTGTCGCACTTGGCGAAGAGGCAGGACAAAGTGTTTCCGCACGGATATAAGTTGGAATTCCAAGCTCAAATAATTGCCTCAGAACAACGGGTCTGTCAGATAATTTTATGTAAAACTTCTGCTCATTGTGATCCACCGCCACTAAAACTTGAGTGGTATCAAACCCTATAGCTAAAACCTGTATTATATCCCGTTCAATATCAACTCCAAAATCAGGTTCATCCAGATAGACCGATTTGCTATCAATTACTCTAGGTAAAATCTCGACCGTTTGTTTGGCTAGAAGATTCCGTAGTGAAGTAGTAAGTCTATCTACATTGGCATCATAATCGAATACCAAGGCACTTTTCAATAAGCCATCCTCAAATTCTTGGATGGGTTCGCGATGAAGTAATTCACAAATATGTCCCATTACTTCGAAGCCATCCAGCGTCGCACTTTGTGAGTTATTCTTTGCGTAGGTAATCAGGACATCCATTAGTGAGCAAATTCCCGTACGAACTACATATACAAATTCAACACACGAAAGGTGATAACGGTAGTCATAAAAATTCTTGTCAAGGTCTCGGTTTTTCAATATGAGTTTCTGTAGATAGGTTTCGTAATACAATTCACTCAAGGCAGTGTGCATTTCCTCATATCTCAGGAACATATCAGCGTCCTCTTGCCCATCCAACTCTACCATCTGACTAACCATATTAATAAATCCAATATGCACCTCCTTTAGTAATTGGTCAAAGGCCTTCTTGTTCAAATAGGATTCTTTTTGTAATTCCTTTGCCATGAATCGAGCAATACGCTCATAAGGAATGGACAGATTCATTTTGTTGGGATCATATATTTGGTATTTAACCCCTTGACCCCTACGCAGATTTATAGGATATAAAGAATCAAATGCATCCTCAAACCCTGTTCTGTAAGCCTGAATATAAGCCTCTTTGCGACCAGCATGCAAACCTGCGACAAAGCCTGCTTCACGGATCCCCTCAAACTTATCAAGCGTGTCCTTATTGCTGTACATTCCGTTTATCAGTCTCAATCGCAGATCATCTGAAGCTTGCGCTGCTTTCAGCGAGTCCAATAGTGCATTCTCTGCCATCCTCCTACCCTCGATCAGTCCTCTTTGATACCCATCCTGATCACCAGCTATATATCCATTAGAATACCCCTTTTCGTATCCCAGGTCCTGACCACGGGTGTAGCCATCATTGTAAAAGCTTTTTTCCCAACCTTCCTTCGGCCAAGTGAAATCATTCGGCGGTTGTATAAAAAAAGATTGACGGAGATTCGGCAGACAAGAGTTCAAAAACAGGATCATCAGAAGGAGCAGCATTTTACCTGTCAAATCAATCATAGGGACGTTTTTAGGGATGAGAGGAAATCTTAGCCAACAAGAATCTTCTTTAACCTTACTAGAACGCATTTCAAAACTTTCTATTCAAATTGGGAAGCAGGGATTATTTTGAGATACAGTTTATGCATTAGGCAAAACTTCACAGTACTCCAAAACGGTTTAATATTTCCTTGAGTTGAAGGGGTTTAAGATATCCTGGATGACTAAATAAGATTTGATTTTCGGTAAGCCATTCCTTATCAAATTTGACAATGTACAATCCGGGAGTCGGGGCAATTTCTGGCCACAATCGCTGTAGAAATGGGTGATCAATTACAGAAGCAGAAGGCGCTAAGGTATTGCCCAAAAAATCCCTCACACCCTGTTCATCCCCTAGTTCGTCCAGAGATGTTGCTACCAGATAGTAGGTCGAATTCTCTTCAGGACTGAAATAATGGGAAAATGTTGGGCTGCCTAATTCGTCTAGCGTTCTTTTGGCCCATTGATGACCTAGATCATAAATAAAAACTAAAGCCAAAAAACGCCCCTCTAGTCTGGATCGAGCCTGTGCAGTGGATAAGCTTCGGACCACTTGCAGTTCCGATCCTGTGCCCCCCCCATGGGTTTGGGATCTGTTTCGAATGACTTCATGCTTTAATTTTGAACGGACAAAAAGGTGGTATTCATTCATCCGATTTAGTTGTCCAGTAGTAAAGCTTTTTCGACAAATCGGCGGTGCATAAGACATAAAGTTCTCAATCAAAGGATTATAAGCCAAACCATTCGGGTCGGAAAGATCTGTCAAGTCGCATTTACAATTAGCTGGATCCGAAGCATCTACTCGTCTATTTAAATTTGGATCAGCAGGGGTGTCGCAAATCAAGTCACCTCGATTCAAACAGTCTCGTTCAGAAACCTGTTCTGCTCGCTGGGGATCATCGTATCCTTCATGTGTATGATACAGTCCAAAAAAGTGGCCGAATTCATGAATGAGAGTATTTCCTTCAGTAATAGCTGAAAAAGTGATAACAATTACATTCTCTTGATACGGAGCAAGACCTTTGTGTTCGGGATGGTAAGTATATCCTTGCCAAACCTCCTGTTCTTGAACTGTTCTAATACTTTCGACACAGAATACATTGATCTGATTTGAAATACGATAATTGGAAAACAATTGTTGTTCATCAGAGGGATAGTCAAACCTGCTTAAGCTAGGCACTTCAATCCTTTTAACCTGCTTGGGACTGAGCTTAAACCGAAGATCTGCGCCTTGAAATGCTTGATTTACTTGCTTGATTTGATTATCAAATCGACTGAAGGTGATAGTATCTTGCAATTGAGGATCCAATACAAAGTGTACAGCTATTGCATATTCGTACTTATGATTGTCTCCAGATCTTCTTATAACTCTTTTTGGCGCTCCTTTATTAACAGGATCCATATCCGCTTGAACCTTTAAACTAGAAATCGAAGGAGCGGCCGTACCGCATTTCGAGATCTGTCCGTAAACCGGAATGATCGGAATTAATAGTAAGCTTAGAGTCTTGATCAGCCTCCGAGTAGTTAATGTAAGCATACTTTGAATTTTAAAGAATACCGATTAACTGTTGCTAATACGCCCTTACAGTGATATACTTATACTCTCTGTAACTGAAGCCGCTTCATTTTTTTCGTATTGTCCATTTCTTTTTCCTTCTGTGCCAAGTAATTTCATAGCGACTCTTGGCTTCTAAGGCTACGATTTCGCATGCTTCTTTCCCTTGCGTGCATATCTTAAAGCTTTTTTCACATAGCCTTTCACCCTTCAGGCCACAATCATCCAGGTTAATGTCCGAGATTCCTCTTGATAAGTAATAAGACACCCAATTCCCCCCTTCAGTCTGTATACCAATAATTAGTGTATCATGGTATTCATAGTAGATTTTGCATTTCCGTGGCGAAACGTCAGGATCCGCTTTGCGATCATCTTTTTGTACTTTGTTCAAGAGATCTGTCGGTTGCCGGTTGCGATTGTCTTGCTCCTGGGCCGTGAGTAAACTCATAGAGAGAAGAAACATTACCATGAATATTACGAATCGATTCATCTTGAGAATTTAGTTTTGGGGAGAAGAACCAGCATTGCTTCCTCGGCCAAGAAGATATCCAGCAATGGTACCCAATATTCCGAAGGCCGGAGCGGTCTGTTGATCATCCCAACCAGCCGATATCAGATACATGGAAGAACAGATGACCAATGCTAAAACTGTTAAACGGATAAAATCCTCTGCATGCATCTCTTGAACCTTAATCCTGAAAATCAGTAAAGTGAAGACTATCAATGCGAATCCTATTACAATCACACTTTTCACGATCTCATCATTCTCCCATATCGCACTGGGTTCAATAGCAGAGATATTAGTGACTTCTCGGCTGACTTCACTTGGTGGCGCATTCCCTTCTAACTCCGTCTCACTAATTATGTCCTCTAAATTAGTTTCTGAAATTTGTCCATAGCTAGCTGGAACTAGAACGGATAATAGGATTACATAGAGCAGCAGGGTTCTTAGAATCGGCATAGTAAGAATATTTCGTGATCGTTGTTCAGAATGAGAATCCTCGTCTTTAAATAGGGGAATTCGAGGCAACTACTAGAAGCATTCAAAAAATGGAAAAAATTACGCCAAACCATGCCCAATGCACAGCTTTACATTTGTCTGGATTCTGATGGTTCGAGTTAGACTTTCACATCCAGAAAGAATCTAAGTATCGGAATTTAAAAAGCAAAAACGGCAATGCCTACTTCATTTTAGTTCCATTTGTTTGGTATCGAATTGAGGTGTCACCGAGAATAATTTCTTTGATTCATTACAATTGTCTTTCTTATTATATCCATATATATCACTTCCCATCCATGATATAACCGCTCAATACATCCCTACTGTCGAGAACGACTTCCGGAGCATCAGATTAGCCACCCTTCGGCATCTCACTTCTGGCAGGATAATTTGGCTTATATCGACCTTCATGCTATGGCCATTCTTCAACACTACCTTTTGACAAGTATCAAAAGACAGGCTCGAATTAGCTTCTCCTAGAGAAGGATCTTGCATAATCGCCCCTTTGATACATCTTTTCATGAAGAAAAAGCCAAGATCCTCTTTGAAAGAGAGTAATCTGCCGAAGCCCTTATTCAAACCCTTCTTCTTAAATTTTGCAAAAACACTTAAAGTGAGCTCATCTACCGCCACGGGCTGCTCCATCATGGGTATATTGCAAAAAATTGGATTAATTGCCGGCGAGCTACAGGCAAACAGCAAGAAAAATACAAGTAGAATATTTCTTTCCCTCATAGTCATTTTTAAGCAAGTGTTCGCCTAGTGGCTCTTTGCAGGGTGAGAAAGAGTTTAGCTAGTTCCAAGTCTTGTTTACCTCTCAGAATGAATGATGGAATTTTTCCAACTAAGGCAGAAACCCTTTAGATATTGAGTAATCGAAACACTATGACATCGAATTCAAGAAATCTTTTATAGCCTCCAAAGCAGCCTGCAGATCATCAATCCTTTCTTCGAGATAATTTAACATCCAATTGGGCAGCCCGCTCTGTATATCCGGGGTCATTAAAGCGCGTTGCCCTAAGTAGAGGAACTCCTCAGAGAACTCTTCAAAGGCAGCTCTCATGGCATGGCTTTTAGTGATCAGAAGCCCTGCCTTGGCAATGCCGATTTTACCTCCTATCACCTTGACTAGGATTATTAAAAGACCAACCATACCAGCTATTATTGAATACCTGTAATTAATGGATTTCACCTTAGTAGTCAGCAAATAGACTAGCTCCGGTTTCACTTAGCAATCTATTCGCCGCTACTCACCTTTTACTTCAATTTTATTGGGACGGAAGGGTATACAGATAAGACTCAGTATGTGCTTTAGCATGGATCTGCCCTACTACTAAATCACCATAGTTTATTAAATAAGAAATCAATTTCTTTAAATCATCTGATCTATGGGTGGGCGGTAAATCAGAAATTATTTTAGTTACATTTGACAAATGTGTTTTAGCGACACTTAATGATTTATCAATGCTACCCGTTTGCAGAAGCAGCTGAAGCAAGTATTGTTCTTCCTTTTGAGTGAATTCATTTCTGCGGAATTGATCCTGGATTAGGTCCAATTCATGATTTGCTTGATTCTGTAGGTATAATAAAGGCAATGTTAAAACCTCCGACTTTAGGTCCTGGAATGCCTTTTCTCGTTTCTGCAAGGGGGAAAAGTCACTAATATCATCGATAACTTGGTATGCCAAACCAATTTGTTCTCCTATTTTTCTGAACTTAGCTTTGAGTTCTGCATTACTGGTTGTCAATAACGCTCCTGTGAATGAAGCCATAATATATAGGCTTGCTGTCTTATTCCTGATAATTTCATAATAATTATGTACTGCTTCTTGAAGATTATGCTCCTTAATAATTGTAGATTCATTTTGTATCACTTCCCCATAGATCAAACTGTGAATTCCTTCAAGAAATACTCCTAGGATTTCTTGCCCATTTGGATATAGAGCTTCTCGAATCTTGCTGTCCTTTTCATCATGCAGCAGCAAGTAACAGTTATTTAATGCTTGGGCAACAAGGAAGTCTCCAATAAGCACTGCATGGCGATTTCCATTTAAATTATTGAGGGTTAATTCTCCTCGTCTGATATCTGCCATGTCGAGAACATCATCATGGATCAACGAACTAATGTGAATTAATTCCAGAATTGCGGAAAAACTAGCCAGAGTCTCCTTCAATTTTTGAGCACTTATATCGACCTTATCGTCATGAGAAATTGAATGGACATATTGACCGCACATTATTAATAAAGAAGGCCTTAGTAGTTTTCCTTTATTTTTTACAATCTGCTGAATAGATTTATTGATTGAGGCATTCTTGGCTTTGGAGAATTGTTCAATATAGTGTTGCGTCAAAAATAGTTCATCAACTATCTTTTCTTGAAAAGGTAAGTGTTTCATAAAAAAATCTTTAAATCCGTTATATATGGATGCCTTTCTAATGACAAGGTTTAGCTGTTACTTTCCATTAACCGGCTCAGTATATTCTGTTGAATAGAATCAAGCTACCAATGGTCATTGTAGTGATGGCCACAACCCGATCTTTGACAAGAGTATACACCACTTCCCCCCACAAAACCTGGGCAACTGCACTTACTGCAACTGTTATAACCATTATGGATAGGAACTTCCCCACTCTCTTCCTCTTGATCCAACCTGATTAAGCAACTCAAATTATTTGCTGACTTAGAACTAGTTGTAACTAGTATTCCTCCTTTCTTTTCTTGTTTGGCATTTATTGAGTCAAACATCATTGTGTATTTTAATTTTAGCAAATTAAAGTTTTCCTTAGGTTGTCAACTTGGATACTTACCCAAGAGCTGTACTTTTAGTAAATGCTCAATCGTACAGCATCTAAATGTTGACTTTTGATTCCAAACTGAATAAATTACAAATAGCAAGCTAGAGGATTCTTCCAAGGCAATCAACGGACACAAATCCTAAAAATTTGTTAGTAAATTAAAAAATAAAGCATCGACCTAAAGTAAGTTTATAAACTATAGCCAGCTTAAATAACTGGTTATCAGACAGTAAAAAAGACTAAATGCAAGAATCCTCTTTAATTAAGATTTGTCGAAAATTGAGTAAAAAGGAATGGAAGCTTTTTGGAGATTTTATGCGCTCACCTTATTTTAATACCTACAAGCCTGCTATTAGGTTATTTGAAATACTACAAAATGAATACCCCAGCTTCGACAAGCCCAAAAAATTGAAAAAGGAAGTCATTTACCAAAAGCTTTATAGTGATGGTAGCTCTTACAATAAGAGTAAACTTCATTCAGCCATGTTTCAGCTGAAAAAACAAGTGGATGCATTTATCATCCAAGAAGCCTTAAAAGAACAAGAGCAAATACAAAACCAACTCCGTTTATTCTGGCTACAGAACAAGGATGATCATCAGGCATTTGAACTGGAAATTCAGGAACAAATTAGAAAAATAGAAAAGAAGCAAATACTATCAGCAGATGATCATAAAAGTTTATACAGTCTGCTGCATCAATGGCAAAATCACCCCCAGACTCAACGCCAAAAGATTAAGAAAGATCGATTATTTCGACACTTCACCCATGCTACTGTCACGAAATGGTTGAGTTTGATAGCAGAATTTCGCAATCGCAGCAATATCCTTCCAGAAACTCCATTGATAGACGATACCATCGTCCTAAACTACATCCTCAGACAGAATTACTTTTATTCACATAGTATTAGAAGTTATGTATTGATCATCCGTATGTATCGTGGAGAACTAAACTATCATGAAGTGAAGAGCCAAATCATAGCACATTGGTCAAGTATGGATAAGAAAGTACAGTACGAGCTATGGATACACCTTTTAAATCAAGCTGGTTTCCTCAATCGACAGGGGGAAATAGGATACTTAGCGGAGTCATGGGAATTATATGAGGTTGGCATCAAAAACGACTTAATCACTGATAATAAGCGTATTAGTGATTTAATCTATGTAAATATGATTGCTGCTGCTGCTGTTGTAAATAAAATAGAGACTGCCAAACAATTATCTCAGGATTATAAATCATTTCTGAAGCCCCAATTTCGAAAATATACTGTAGCCCTAGCTCAAGCCTATATCTACTTTTACAAGGGAAAATGGTCAAAGGATGCCCTGGCTTTTGAAGAATGTGTAAAAAAACTGGACTCATACAAGAAAAATCGCGTTCCCATTGTAAGTTTTACATTAAGGGCACATTGCATACGATTGAGGGCAATGTATGATCTCCAATACACCTACAATCAGTTGGAAGAAGACATTCTCACTCAAGCAAGATCAAGTTTTGATCGTTTTTTAAGCAGAAATAAAAATGAAAAACTAGTTCCTTATCGGAACTTCTATAATCTGATCGGTCGGTTATCAGATTTAGCGATGAAAAACAATAAATTTTCCTACTATCCTCAAAAAAAAATAAGAATCAAAGCAGATATTAAGAACATGGATAACTTACTATTTAGAGGTTGGCTCATGGAAAAGGCAGAAGCTCTAAAATAGTAGCTCCTACCTTTTCAACTTACATTTTAAGCGTCTAAAATGTCTTCCGTTACAATACTAGTTTCTGCTTGATCTGCATCATAGAGAGACCAGCCCAATAATAAAATGATTAGGTGCAACATTTGTAGAAAAGTTTAAAATTAGGAAATACGTATCCCCTTTAGCCAAGGCACAATGCCTGCTAAATCGATATGAACTCCCCGTTGCGCTATGTGCACCTAGACACAGCGGGTATGAAAATTTCTTTTTATATTGCGTTAAGAATTAGGAATGGCTTCACCTCACCATCCTTGAAAACAAATTGTTATTTCCAATTCTACTTATCCTCATTCTCTACTTATCTGATGCAGCTTACCGGAAATTGTTATCACTTCTAAAGAAAGATTTTATACTTTTTTTTAAGAGGTCTAATTGTAACACGCTAGTTATTATTTCATTTTAATTCCCTTAAACCATGCGATCATTATCCCTTTTACTACTACTACTGTTGAATTGGTGTTTAACCCTCAACGCGCAGACAGGCTTTCACTTCGATTTTAAGCAATCACCAGATAGCATGAGCTATGAAGAACTCCAATCCAAAATCGAGGAAGTTTACAATTTACCAATAGTCAAACCCGATACTTTCTATCAAAAACTACTGCCATATGGAGAAAAGTTAATTGAATTAAGTAAGGCAAAACATGGGCCACTAGGTTTAAAATTTGGCCATGACCTGAATTATGTATCCCAATTATTTCAAATGACTGCAGACTATCGGAGGTCGAATGAAATCCTAGACGTTGTTCTGCAAATCGTTGCGCATAACGAAAATGAAGAACATATCGATTATGCTCGAATACTGATTGCCATCTCTATGAATCACTTTCTACTTGGGGAGATAAAGCACGCAATAGATTGTTTTCTTCCTGCCGAATCCATTTTACCTCGACTATTGCGGCCTAGTGAAGTAGACTATCAAACGCAATTGTATAGTGTAGCTACCCTCTACGAAGTATTTGGCCGTTTTGAAAAGGCTAGCTTATATTTTCAAAAGTTTGCCACTTTCTCCAAAAACATATTAGGAGATAACAACCTTCTATATGCAGAGGGCTTGTTAGCATTGGGTAATGTACAAATACAGGCTGGCCAACTCGAAACAGCTAAAACTGTATTGGATTCCTCGCTTCAAATCAAAGAAAAACTGTTAGGTAAGGAAAGTGATTCTTACCTAAAAACCCTCAATAGCATTTCCAACTATTTTACCCAAACCTATCAGTACGACACCTCCATTGTAATCCTGAAAGAGATCATAGACCTGAGATCAAGAGGAAAGTCAAGCTTAGCTTACGCGACCAGCTTACAGAATTTGGCAGTGACTTACTTCGAAGATGACCAGTATGAATTAGCCCTCCCTTTGATGGAAGAGGCCGTACAACTCAAAAAAGAACTAGTTGGCCTATCACATTACGAATATCTCAATACCGTTTCTAATTACCTTGGAATGTTGGGCAAAGCTGGTTGGTTTGAGAAGGCCTTACCTCACTTAGAATACTTACAAACATATATAGATACGACTTCTCTAAGAACCCACCCGATTTGGATCAAAGCGGCGAATAGCTTAGGACATTTTTATGGCCTTGCTGGCCAACCTCAAGAAGCCATAGCTATATTAATTGAGGCAGAAGAGGTAATAATCCAGTTGACAGGTAAAAGACATATATATTATGCCCGTAGTAAAAATAACCTAGCTGAAATCTATAGTCAGCTTGGAGATTGGGACAAGGCAGAGAAGTATTACCAAATAGCTAAATCCATCTGGGAAACAGAACTAGGGCATTCGACCTTTGAATTCGCCTCTGTTCTCGGCAATGTGGCCACGATCCACAGCTATAGAGGTAATTTCAAGGAAGCGATCAGATTGTTAAATGAGGCTAGTACATTGCATGCCAATTGTAAAGGCAAGAATAATTTGAGTTATATAGAACAGTTGAACAATTTAGCACTAGCTTACCAAAAAGATCGACAAAAGAAAAAAGCAAGACAGACATTTTATCTTGCCTTATCACTAGCTGATTCTACCTTTAGCCAGGATCACCCCATATTCTTTCTACTCTATACCAACATTGGACGATTACATGAAGAACATCAGGAACTCGATACCGCAGTGGAATTCTACCTACAGGCAGACCAAATAGGTGTTAGAATCTTCCCGCCAGCACATCCCGAATATACCGTCAATCTTCTCGGACTGGGATCTGCTTATGAAAAGCTGGGGAAACTGTCACTTGCTCAAAAGTATTATGAAGCCTTGCTACAGGCATATTTGATCCAGTTTAACACCTATTACCCCATACTATCCGAGCAAGGAAAACTCTTGTATCATCAAAAAGAGAAATCAAAGATTGATATGGTGCTTAGTTTTTTCCATAGGCACCCTTCCAATAATGTTCAGACCCATAAGGCACTTCTTGCGTTTTCCGTTCAGATGAAGGAGTTAGGTCTGGCTCATCGCTTGGAAAGAACGATTACCTTAGAGAGCAGAAAGGATGAGATACTCAGCCGTTATCATGATGCTTGGAAACTAATGAGATCCCAGCTAACTGAAGCTTTCATCAACCCCGAACTCTTAACAAAGAGTACGCGCGAAAAACTTCAGCATGATATTGAACAACTAGAAACGAAAATGGGGATTCGTTCGAAGGCCATTGCTACTGACCTAGCCAACTGGAAGCAAGGTTTTTCGACAGAGAAAGTATTTAGATCCCCTGATCGGGAAAAAACATACGTTGACTTCTATCATTTTAGGTACTATGATGGCCTAACCCCGACAGACAGTATTTTGTACTACGCAATTATAGTTCAAACCAATCATGCTACAACAAAACCAATTTTTATCTGTGAGGAAAAGCAAATACTGGAAATCATTGGGAATACGAGTACTTTCTACTTAAAGTACACCCAAGATGGATATGATCTAAAGGAACTTATCTTGGCTAAGATTCTCCCTTTCTTTTCTGATAAGGAGGAAATTGAAATTTCCCCTTCTGGTCAAATCAACCGGATAGCCTTTAGTGGATTACCTATGGATAAAAAGGGAGTGTCTTATCTCGCGGACCAATACCATGTCTGTTACCGGGGTTCATTCCGACAAACTATTCACGCTGACCATACTGAAACGGAAAATCAAAATGCATTATTAGTCGGTGATATTGACTACGGTTTGGGAGATTCTACTAGCGCCAATATCATTCCTCTTCATGCAACCAAAAAAGAAGTGAAGGATATTGCTACTACTTTGAAGTCGCTTGGGAAGAGGTTAACGATTTTGAAAGACTCTAAAGCTACTGAGCAAGGTATCGTAGAAGCATTGGAGCAGAAACCTTATGCCATCCAGCATTATGCAACACATGCTTACTTCTTGCAGAGCAGAAAGGATCAAAAAATTAAGGTTCAATTACCCTATGAAGCAAGGCTTAGGAAAATTGACAACCCATTGTTTCGGTCTGGCCTAATTCTAGGAAAGGTGAATGATATTTGGTTGAGTAAAGATCACATACAAGCTACAAACGACGGAATACTCACTGCTTATGAAATCGCGAACCTACGTCTTGCCAGTCCTAGCTTGATCGTTCTTTCGGGTTGTGTTACTGGATTGGGAGACATTCATGCTGCAGAAGGAATCCTCGGACTTAGGTATGCTTTTAAAGCTGCGGGAGCAGGAGCTTTGATTTTGTCCTTATGGGAAGTGGATGATCAAACCACTGCAGAGTTCATGAGTCATTTTTACAAGTCCTACCAACAGTGTCAAGATGCGGAAACAGCCTTAACAGAGGCCGTTGCAGCCATGCGTTCCAAGTATAATTCAGCCAAATACTGGGCCGGATTTGTCTTGTATAAGTAAAGGTTGATTCTCTTCAGGTTTTCTAATTTAAAACTTATTTACTTGATATACTCCCCAGCCGGTGGCCATATTTGTAGAAGACATATTAAAAATCAGTCCCCGGCTGGGGTATACTAGAAAGTACCCTAGCGAATGGTTGATGCTTTGCTCAACAACGAGGTCAGGATATGCCTTCCGAACATTAGCTAAACTATCCCCTACTTTGACTCCCCTTGTGGTAGAGAGATGTTTGCTATTGGTAAATTGTAGATCAATCTGGGCCCTATCAGTTGAAATTCTGAAAAAGTCCGAGTTTTTTAGTCGATCTTCTTGTAAGCTAGTTGTATAGTCTGGTTCAAAATGGAAGACTTTGTCTGTACGAAGTTTATACCTTGAAATATTCGGAACATTATCCAAATGATCTTCTAAGATGAAAACTCTATCAATAGGTGGTTTTTTGCCCTCTAGAATATTGAGGTTTTTGCGACTAATTTCTTGCCAGGAAGGAAAATTATCCTCTAGACCAGTTCGGAAGTGGGCATTCGCTTTTTCACTTTGCCCTTGATGAGCCGCCAAGATTCCCTTGAGTAGATTGAGTTGAGACTTTTGCTGTTGCGTGATGTCATCACGCCAAACAAGTTTGTTTATAAGCAAAGTGCTTTCGTAGTACTTATGCTGGACATCCAAGAGGCACGCAACATTAATGCTGATGTCAATATCTTGAGGGGCTAGTTGAAAGGCTTTATACAAGTGCTTTTCAGCTTGGCTAAGATAGTGATAACGCATGCCTGGGTCTTTCCGGTTAGGAGTGTCCCAGTCCATTAGAATAGGATATTTGAATTGGTACCAGTTACTATCCCTTTCTGGAGTTGATAGAGCAATGAACAAATTTGCCAAACCAATATTATTTTCAATTTCCGGATGAACTACATATTGAGATAAATATTGATAGAGAGATAATGCGGCTTGATAAGCATCAGTATCCTGCATAGCCATCAACCAATTTGCCAATTGATTGGTTCGCCACAAATGATCAACCAAACTGCAAATCGAGTCTGTTAAAGAAGCTCTACACAAGAGGTAATCTAAGTCTTCTTCAGAAGTTAACTTTCTACTATACTTCGTCCAAAGTTTAGTTAGGAGGTCCTCCATAATCTCATCCGGCTCAAAATCTATTTGTCTCATAATGAAAAGACTATAGAGATCAGCCTCAAGTTCCGAGTCATCCAACTTGGCCTCACAATCTAGCTCCACCACTTTTGGTAGAGATTTAGGCCATATTCTTTCCTGGAAATAGTGCGCCAGTTCATGGCCTAAAAGAAAAGCTATCGCTGCTTCCCAGTTTTCGCCTTGAGATAAGCAAACCTCTACAGCTTGTGGTTCTAAAAAGATAGTATCTGGGGCACTTTCAATGCCCTTTCGAAAACATGCCACTGGTCTGGAGCAGCTGCTTTCGGCAGTAATGGATAATACAGGCATTATCCCCCGATCAAATCCAGTAGCTTCCAGAATTTGAACATATATACTTTGAATCTCTAGCGCCTTAGAGTTGCCTTGCGCTGTCAGCCCAGTAAAACAGAACATTTGCAGCAAAATGCCGAAAGAAAGGCTTCTTAAAACAATATTTTTCATTGATTTAATATTACCTTAAAAAAACTTAACAAACAAGAATGTCCAGCAACATGGGGTTCGCCAAACGATTAAAGAACGAAGAAACGGAAGCGATACAAGATTTGATAATAAATACTCAAGGAAAGTGTTTTAAATACATTACTAGGAGAGGTGGCACAATAGAAGAAGCCAAGGATTTGATGAATGAAATGATGATCAGGCTTATTCAAAAGCTCAGAATAAATAATCTGCAACTGATCAACATCAATGCCTACTATACGAAAATGGTGAAAAATGCATGGCTTGAGCAAAAAAGAAAAAACAAGCAGGCTCCGCAGGTATTAGCGCTTGATGATCCAGACCAATATCTACACATAGTAAGACAAATGGGATACCGCCCGGAGGAAGGCGATCTTATAGATAAAAGGATTTTAGCAGTCAGAGAATCTTGGCAAGATATTAAGCCAGACTGTAGGAGCTTGTTGCATCAATATTATGTATTAGAGGAAAAATTAATTGGGATAGCTGAAAAAATGGGGTATACCTACAACTTTGTAAGAGTGAAGAAGAAGAGATGCTGGGATGCCTTTGAGAAAATCTTTTTTCTAAAACTAAAAAAACTGTTGGAAGATGGATGAATTGAGTCAATTTGAAAAGGTAGAACGATATGTTCTTGGTAAGATGACTCCGGAAGAAACCTCTGCATTTGAGCACTCACTGCAAACGGATGCTAAGCTATCTGAATCTGTCCAGCGAAAACGGATGCTTTTGGGAAGTATCAAACTGGCCCATGAAGAAGATCTAAAGTCTAAGATTAGCGCCATACAAGAACGTACTAGCATCGATTTAAGCCAAAATTCTGAAATTAGGCCTCGTAAGTTTAGAAAACTGTCAACCGCTTTGACTATCGCAGCTTCGGTTCTTTTGATTATCCTTGCAATATGGTATTTAATACCGAAGTCAGACCAACAGTTGGCTCGTCAATATTTCACTCCTTATCCAGATGTTCTTAGTCAGCAAATAGAGGAAAGAGGGTTCTTCGGATCTCACGAATCAGAGACCTACCTCAAAGCGGGAATGAGTGAGTATAATACTCAGGATTATAGTAGCAGTACTAGTTCATTAGCCAGCTATATCAACGAAGCCCCTTTAGAACACCCTTTCTTGCAAGAAGGTAGTTTGTATCTTGCACTAAGTTACTTCCAAGTGCAAAATTACCCCGAGTCAACAAATATATTATTACGATTAGATGAAGTCCCCAATACAGATCTGGGTAATGTCATAGATTGGTATTTGGGACTTAGTTATTTAGCAGAAGGCAAAAGGGCTGAAGCTAAAATAAAACTAACAGTATTGAGTAATGATGATAAATACTCCGCTAGAGCTGAAGCTCTTCTAGAGTCATTCTAGAAACAGAACTCAATCCTGCTTAGATTTATAAGCTCACCGTCCCCTAACTACCGTCTCCGCTCTAGGATCCGCTCCTAGTAGATAGCTCCTTTCCTGGCTAATAATGGCACCGACTCCTGCTGCTATGCCCCATTTTTCTTTCATTTTAATCGTATACCCTAAGGCTTGAAGGTCTTGGATAGTCTCCTTAGGCATATTTTCTTCTACTTCTAAGGTGGCAGATTGGAATTTATGTGGAGCGAAGGAATCCGGAAAGCCAAGCGTACGAAAACGAGGTCTTTCAATAGCGGTTTGGATATCATCTCCAAAAACAAAATGGTTGAGTAACACTTGCAGCATAGCTTGTACTTGATTGTCTCCCCCAGGTGTATTAATCGCCATGTAGAAGTTACTATCTTTCTTGATCATTACAGCCTGAGGAGTCACTCTGGGGCGTTTCCCTGCTTGCAAGGCTGCGGGGTGTGCCGGATTCAATCGAAATTGATTCATGCGGTTCCCCAAGGTGATATCCCAACCCGGGACCATGGGAGTCATGGGGAAATCACTGGGGGTGATGGCGATTACATTACCCATACTATCCGCTACAATGATCTGACTGGTATCATCTCCGATGATTCTAGACTTTGTCTTGCCGGTTTCTTGCTTCTCGGCTTGAAAAGGAGTGTAGCCTGGGATCAGAATAGGAGTCGGAAAGCTACGAAAAGCTTCAGCGGTAAGCTGACTTCTCCTTTGTTTCCCATAGGTAGGAGCTGTTAATTCCTGTATGGGTACCTTAACAAAACGAGGATCACCTATGTAAGCTTCTCTGTCGGACATGGCCAATTCCAAGGCTTGAACGAGCTGATGGATATAAGAGGCTGAATTTTGCCCCATTCCCTTCAATTCAATACCTTCTAGGATCGACAATGTCATGGGTAGGGCTATCCCTTGACTCCAAGTTCCATTGACATGCAATTCCAGGTCCCTGAAGGTTCCTTGAACAGGAATTTCCCACTCGCCTTGATACTCGGCTAGGTCGGAAGCTGTGATCAAACCTTTTTTCCTTTGATGAAGGTCAACAATGGCTTCTGCAATCGGACCCGTATAAAAAGCCGAGCGAACGGCCGACAATGCTTCAATTCTCGTCTTTCCTGCTGCTAAGGCAGATTGCTCTACTTGTACTAAAAAGGCCAAAGTCTGGGCAAGGTCGGGCCTGCGGAATCTCTCCCTGAGATATAATGGCTTCCAGGGTTTGTTCTTTAGGTAAACCTTTGTATTATAGGGCATTAAAAAGCCGTAGCCCAGCCTTTCCACAGCGCCTAAGTTCAGATTGTCGTGCATTACATGATGTATCGGAAATCCCGCCAGTGCTTGGTCAATGGCAGGTTGAGCTAGCTCCGCAAAGGATAGCGTACCAAAGCGCTCAAGTATAGCAAAGATCACGTCCGGGCCTGCCGGCACCAATTGCGCAGCAATATCCATCTTTGGAATCGTCTCAAATCCTCTTTCTTCAAAGTACGGGATGTTGGCAGCCTTTGGAGCCACTCCCACACCGATATACCCTTCAATGGCACCTTGCAATGCTGCCGAACGATGCATCACTGGAGCAATGCCTGGAAAAGCAGAAGCCTCTCCATGTGTTACATATAACATTAGTAAACCTGCTATGGCGGCATCGTAAGCATTACCGCCAAGGTCCAAAATCTCATAAGCTACGTCAGACGCCCAAGGAGTCCCTGCCACTACGCCAAAGGATTGGGCCTTAAGCTGCGATTTCTCTTGGCCCCAGGGATCGTCAAAACTCATCAGCTCCGAAGGACCTTTTGGTAATAGAACAAATACAAGAAGGGACAACAATATAAGTCCAATTAGGCCCAGGAGAGCATACTTCAGATATCGAATCATCAGATGTTAGAATTGATACTTAAAGTTATCTATTAGATCTCAATAAGCAGAAGGATTTTTGATCGACTAGAAAATCTACCTGTGTATGCCAATGAACGGGCCTCCGCTAAGGTCCCCTTTGGCATCTCCTAAACAATAGAAAAGCGGCGCAGGGATTTAAGATCCTTACACCGCTTTATCGCATCTTGTGCTTGTATATCTATCGCTAAAAACGTTCTAGTCGGTAACTACTTCGGCACCTTCTGGTTTAGCAAACACCGATTCGGAAGCAGTGGCCTCAGAGAAGCTCATTTGGCTGACTACCATCGGGTCTCGGGCTGGTTCCACCGCCTGCCCGTCTTCGTATTTGAACCAAGTTAGATTGTGCGGAAGAACCAAGCCATTCACTTCTTTCCAGTCCGCATAGCGGATCAGCCTAAAATTCTCACTAGGCTCCTTGGAACGGTAGGTCACGGTATAGGCTAACCATTCCATCTGGAAATTCTCTGGATTGTAATAGAGGATATAGTTATCATCAGGAGAGTCCCCAACATTGGCTCCATAAGAAATCTTAATACCGGGGTAGTCTATACCTTCGTAACTAATGGCAGGCACTTCTTCCCAGGTGATGCCTGGATCTGCCAGGACAAAAGGCATCGCGATAAAATAGAAGTATAAATTGTGATAGAAACGTGCCGAACCTCCAAAATGACTAGAATCTTGCTGGATCCAGACGGCCTCTCCATCATATCCAATAGTCCATTTTTCTCCTTCCAAACGGACTTTTCTCGTAGGCAGTTCAATTTGATGTTTTTCGTTTTTAGCAGCCAAGGCATAAGACATCACTTGTTGACTCGCCCAAGTATCGAAGCCACCATGGGCATCAAGCACTTTAATTAGGCTCTCGGGCGCATTATCTAAATGCGTCTTATTGATGACCGGAGTTGCTACTGTATCGGTATTCTCTGATGTACTAGTCGGTTCACAAGCCATAACTGATAAAGCTATGATGACCAACAAAAGATGTTGCATTCGCATGAAATATGGATTTAATTAGCTGGACTTGAAATGCGAAGCGCAGGGCTTCTGTGTTTTATGGCGCGAAGAAAGACCTATTTTCTTGCTTGAAATATCGCCATGACGACGCATCCCTTAGAATTCAGCGGGTGAAAAGCAGAAGTAGGATAAAGTCCTACCCCTGCTTTCTCCATCTTATTTTTGCTTCACTACCCGGAATCCAACTTTGGTTGGCTTCACATTCGGGTTGTGAGGATCTACATAGTCATAAGCACTATAGCCGTAAGTGCCTCCTTTCTGATTATATTCAGCTAGGTTCCCTCCTAAATCATACACCTCTGCCTTTCCCAGTTTAGTAGGAGCGAATTCACCTACGACTTTTAGTAGGCTTTGATCAGTCTCTGCCAATTTCTGTCGGAAACTACTCACTTCATTAGCATTTAAAGCATAACCCGCCCAGTAAGTCAAGGTATTTTCCTTAGCACCTTTCTTATGTGCCTTCTTGTGCCAATCCTTAGATTCTTCAACCGAAGGAAGGCGATATTTTTGACCCGTTGTTTTACTAAGCCATTGGACATAAGCTTGGGCCATGGCAAAATCTACAACAGCAGGGTGATTTGCCTCGGTCGCGACGTAAATATGCTTGCTATTAAAGGCCGCAAATTGTGCATTGGTCACTTCAAAACGTCCTACCCATAGTGAATCCTTTTTATAGACCGCTACTTCCGGGATAATGATATTCTTATGACCTTGCCCATAGTGATTACCTACCCTAGCTGCTTTTCCTTGCTTGAGTAATAGAGCCAGCGGACTGTCTTTCTTAAAAGTAGGATTATCTATTTTCTCTTTTTTGAATAGATATTCATCAATCCAGGCAATCTCTTCTTTCATTTTACGCAATTGGTGCGTGATCTTTCTAAGGCCATGAGGCTGACCAGGAAACCATAGAAATCGAACCGGAGTTTGGCCTATCTGCTGCAAGGAACGATAGTACTCCCAACCTTGATCTCTTGGCACAGCACGGTCCTCACTGCCATGAAAAATGATCGTAGGCGTCTTTACTTTTTCCATCTCAAAGAGCGGTGATTGCGTGATATAGGCTTCATTATAGGTCTTCCCATCCACGTTATCCCAAGGCGTGCCCCCGAAATAACTCTGATCAAAGGATACACCAAAACGGCAAGTGCCAAAATCGGAGGTCCAGTTGACATCCCCTGCCCCTGGGCAGGCAACCTTGAACATATCGGGATAGCGAACGGTCAGCATGGTAGCTAGTATCGCACCATTGGACCAGCCCATCACACCCAATTGATCCATATCGATCATACCTTTCTCATTCAGCACTTGTAGCCCCTTCGTGATATCCTCTAATTCTGGTGTATAGTAATTTTTCTTAATGCTTTCTACAAAGGCGAGTCCGTGATGAGAAGATCCATGGTAATTTGGCTTCAAGACAAAAGCTCCCTTCTGCGCCAAAATTTGGGGATAGGTAGACCATCGCTCTCGCCAACGATCTTGGTCCACACCAGATGGCCCTCCATGTATCGACAGAACTAAAGGATAACGCTTTCCGACTTCGTAGTTTTCCGGATAATACAGAATTCCGTTGACTTCATCCCCATTATACCCTTTCCAGCGCATCACCTCCGATTTAGTGATAGCTCGCTTTCCTAGTTTTTTATTGAATTGAACAAACTCCTCTTGGTTAGTGAAGCTTAACTGCGCATTATTCACTTGAAGGTCCCCGACATAGTACTTTGGCAACTGGCTCGCAGTAGAATGTTCAAAAATAACCTTCTTTCCATCCGTTGAAATAGTAGATACCCACACATGCTCAGCCTTTTCACCAAGATCCAATTCAGACTTTGTCCAAGAAGTCGCTGCTCCTTTTTGATAAAAGGCCAATCGCTCCGTCGGGCCATTAGCCAAAGCTACCAGGACATCTTGCCCAATCACCCGGTAATTTCCCTCAAAGCCCCATTTCCATTGTAGATTTACCTTTGCAAACGACTTTTGGTCAAGATCAAAGTAATAGAGTTCGGTGATTCCAGCGCCATTCCATTCCGGATTTGAGGAACGGACTGCACCAAAGTAGAACCCTTGGTCATCAGCCGTGAATTGCACATTTGATGGGGTTTGCAAACCTTGTAATATTTCCTGCCGTTGCCCACTCGCTACATTGTGTAAATAGTATTTCGGGTCGGGATTAGCATCTGAGGCAAAGGACGGGTGCTGTGTGGTACGATAAACAATCCATTTGCCATCTCGAGAAGCCTTATAATAGGAAACCGGAAAATGATTGGTAGTTAAACGCGTATTCGTTTTAGATTTCAGGTCGTAGGCGTAGATGCGGCTGCGCCGCCAGTATACCGTATCTTCTACGACCACTGTATTGTCTTTAGATTTCTCATTATCTAACTCAAATTTGGTCTTACCTTCATGTGCGACGTAGGCAAACGTAGAGTCATTAAGCCATTGTCGATTGGATAGACCATTATCAAAGGTAGCTACCTCCATGGGTTCCCCACCGAAGGTACTTAACGACCAGAGTTTTTTTCCTTTCTTTCGCCCAGACTGAAAATAGATTGTTTCGCCATCCCTGGAGAAACTGGGCGAGCTATCACTATCATCTGCATTTGTCAGTCGAACCGTCCGAAACTTTCCATCCTTCTTACTATTTAATCGCGTCAGATAAAGATCAGAGACAAAGGCGTCCTTTTCCTTCACTGCTCTTCGTTTACTCCAAACCACCATCTGGTTGTTAGGAGAAAAAATGGGAGACTGCAGATATTCCGTGTGAATGATATCTTCTGGAGTCCAGGATTTTGGGTTTTCCTGGCTGTAGCTATTATAGCTTACGATCCAGACTAAGAGGACTAGAAGTAGCTTAATTTTTTTCATAAACTCCAAGTTTGTGGTGGTTGGCTATTATTATAATACCCCTTTGGCTTCTAAATCTTTGCGAAGTTGCGCCGGGTTATGAAATTGTATGGCAGGTAATCCAGCTTGAATAGAGCCTGTAACATTTGCTACACTGTCGTCTAGGAACAATGCTGATTCTCCCTCTATCGGATATCGATCTAAAAGAAGCTGGTAGATTCGTGGATCCGGTTTTTTCATATGCTCCGCACCTGACACCAAGATACCTTCGAACCATTGCAGAAAATCATATCGTTCTATCGCATAAGGAAAAGTTTCAGCTGACCAGTTCGTTAAAGCAAACAACCGATGTTCGCCACGGTCCCGTATTTCACGAAGAATATCCACAGTCCCAGCAATAGGTCCGCCCAGCATTTCTGTCCAACGGCCAAAGAAGGCACGAATAGCTGTTTCGTATTGAGGATAATCAGGAAGCAATAGGTCGATTGCCTCCGCCCAGCTACGGCCTGCATCTTGCTGTTCATTCCAATTGGGTGTACACACCTGGGTTAGGAAGTAATCCATTTCCTTAGGGTCATCAAAAATTTTGCGATACAGATAGGCAGGGTCCCAGTCAATGAGTACTCCTCCTAAATCAAATACGATCGTCTTTATCTGCATATGATGTAGTTTAATGATATTCTGAAAGAAGCTATTATTCTTCTCAGACAATTTTTGTGGTCAGTGTTTTAGATGGAAGGCCGACGACCACAGGAAATAGGCCTTTCGGCTAAAAGGGTGACCCATAAACTCAGAAATTGTCAGAGACCCGCTATTATTTGGAGTTCGACAAAGACATACTCCGAAGCGGCCCAAAGGTATATAGCCTTAACAATATTCTGCTAGTTTAGGTCTATATTTTACGGTGGTTTAGCAGTAAAATGCTACAATCAAAATACACGAAAATACTAGGATACCTGTATCTGCTAACGATTCGACAAGGTCTAACACCAGTGCCATATCGAAATAAATTGGACATTAAATTCGCTTAACTCGTCGGGAAAAAGCTTTTTTTTATCCAAATTCACCATTCATCCCAGTCTATTTTATTATTATTGTGAAAATACACAGTGCCTACTCCTTGTATTAACACCAAATTTTCCTCTCTACAGCAATAGTCAAATTACATTATTACCTGGAACCACTTAATAAGTACAAAAGCGGTTTAGCTATGGCCATAGGCTATACATACACCTGTAGTGCCTGTAGTCAATCATCCGCTAGTAGTTTATTTTCTTGTTCTCTGATTCTATGTTGTGCGTCATTGTCCATGTTTTAGTGAAGTGTCTTTCTAAGGGCAATTTTTTCAACTAAAACATTACCTAGCTAGACGGAATCACAAGATTGAGCGGAGAAGGATTTCTTAACCTATTGCACCAATTCAGTTTGACTAGAAATACACTCATTGACAGAGGCTCGCAAGAGCAAATGTGGCTTGCTAAGGGTAAAAGGCTTTCGATGGAAAGACAAGCCTTGCTTAATCTGATGAATACCTGGACCTACGTCTTTGACGAAGGCAATGATATCAATCGCATTATCTATTCCAACGCGAAAGAGATTGAAGTCAAATCTAAAGCACGCGGTATTTCCATAAAATACGTCTGTGAAGGGGAAGAGACCTACCTTTTTGAAGGGAAAAAATTTGTGGTCCGCCCCGGTCAGTTCCTGGTTATAAATCATGATCGGGATGTTCATATCAAACTGAAGTCCAAAAAAGACGTAAAGGGTATCTGCCTATATATGGACCCTATGTATCTCAAACAATGGGACCAATACCAGCAATTAAATGTTCAGCAGGCATTGGAAAAACCATTCGAGAAGCCAACTCATGAAAGCGAATGTCGGGAGATATTATTCCCTTCCAGCATTGGGCCATTGGCTGGATACCTGCATTATATCAACCACCACAAAACTCAATTCAATACCGTGGAATCTTCGACCATGTTTTACAACTTATCAGATTTAATGTGGCAGCACGATCGCCAACAAAAGCAGCGTGTGGCCAATATCCAAGCCAGTAAAGCCAGTACCAGAGAGGAATTACATCGACGGCTACGCCTATCATTGGAATACATTCATAGTAACTTGAATCAAAAGTTGCTTATCCGTGATATTGCCAAAGCCGCCATGCTTTCAGAGTTCCACTTTCTGCGCACCTTTAAGCAATGCTATGGCTTATCCCCAAATCAATATTTGACTAAGGTTCGTATGGAAAGGGCAGCCAACCTACTCAAGCATCGTCCACATCTTTCTGTTAAAGAAATTGCAGACCAGTGCGGGTATCAGGATTTGCACTATTTCAGTAAGACCTTTAAGAAAACGTACGGTATTACACCTTCTGCTTTTCGGGCCTAAACAGTGGCAAACGAGTACACATTCGTTATGGATAAACTACTACCATTTGGCGTCTGAGGGAGGGTTCTCCATTAAACTAAAGATCAATCCCTCCCAAACCATTTGCACGTAGATGTCTGGTTGTTCTTGCTCGAAAATGGACGCATTAAACTGGTGCTTCCAGTTATCAAATAGATAAAAGCTTCTGCTAAAGTGCTCTGAAAGGGGCTGAATGGTAGCTGTTGCAAAACTTTCTCGTACCATAAAGAGAGACGGCATTCCGCTTTCTACTATTCGTTTATCTACTACGTAGTCCGATTTAAAAGGAAAGTCATGTGGGGCGGGATAGGAGCGAATAGAGTCCTTTGCTTGCAACTCAAAGAGGGGTGTCAATATTGGTGCTCGTTCTTTCATCTCTTTTTCAATTCCCAGCATTTGCGCTAAGGTCATCCCAGCATATTCTGTATAATTGAAGGCGTAATCACCAGCTTTAATCTGTCCCAACTGCGGGAAGTCTTTCTGCAAATACCCAAGCACTTCTTGTGCGGCAGAGAAAGCAGCTATATCATTCCAATGATGGTCAGTCACATAGTACAACAAGCTATCCGTTTGCTGTTTCCGCTGACGGATCGGAGCAAAAAGATCAATGTAATCAATGTTACTGTATTCGCTTAAATGATCGATCAATTGCTCCGTACATGTTTTTTCATTAAACCGTTGGACTGTATTCGGTAAGTATTCTGGGTAAATCGAATGTTTCTGTGGCGGGATACAAAAGTAGTATTTTGCTCCGGCAGCTTCCACCAAGGCCTTACGTCGCTCCAACTCTTCAGTAATAGCCTCAAGATCACGTGCTGAAAATTGGAATTTGCCCGTGTAAATGTCTAATTGAAAACCAGATTTAAACAACCAATCTTCCTTCCCGATCAGCACTTCCTCTGGCAGATTGGATTGCCTGAACGTATAGTAATTAATATAGTTTTTGAGTCTAATCAATCCGTTCCGCCAATGAAAATGATCATTGTAATAAGATTCGTACTTTTTCGGAAATGGGTCGAGAAAACTAGGATCGAATGCTGGTTTCTGTGCCAATTTACGTCTCTCCTGAAGTTCCGGCACTTTTAACAAACCATAGTAGCGGTCTATCCAATAGAATAGGATTACTGCCACAAAAAGGCAGGTCAGTATTTGATGATATGTTACGCTTTTCGGCATCAAAATCGAAAATAGATAAACGGGTTATAAGAGTCATTGGCTAGTTCCATTGTACACCATAAAAACAATAGTAAAAGAAGGAAAGAACGACCTACCTGCCCCACACTCAATCTCCCCACCATCTCCCCTACGCCAGCGCTGAATCGTTGACTGGTCAAAGGAATTGAAAATACCAACCCAAATAACAGCGCTATTCTGAACTCCCAATCCAAGAAACTAGAAATATTTAATTGAAACTCACCCTGCCCCCCTACACCGATCAGCCGCAGATAGTAATCAATAGCGTAAGACAAGGACTCTGCTCGGAACATTACCCAGGACAATCCGATAACTAGAAGCAAATAACTGTGTTGTAGTAGCTGCGAGGATGTAGTCAACCACTGTCCTAATCGTCCCCGTTCTGCCAGCATAAACATGCCGTGGAAAGCTCCCCAGCAGATAAAGGTCCAACTAGCCCCGTGCCAAAAACCTGTTAGTAAAAAGACTACAATCAGATTTCGATAGGTTTGATTGCGACTGCCACGGCTACCTCCCAATGAGATATAGACATAGTCTCTAAACCATTGAGAAAGCGAAATGTGCCACCTACGCCAAAATTCTCGAACCGACTTCGCTATATAAGGGTAATTAAAATTTTCCGGTATGACAAAACCAAACATGCGCCCCAGTCCAATGGCCATATCGGAATACCCAGAAAAATCGAAATAGATTTGCAAGGCATACACCAGTACCCCAAGCCAGGCTATGGACCAGGATAGGCCTTCGGGTTGAGCTGAAAAGATGGCATCCGCCACTATAGCAAAATTGTTTGCCAGCAGTACTTTCTTGGACAATCCAATGATGAATCGTTCCAACCCTTGACCTATATTTCCCCATCCCAAATTTCGAGTTCTTAGCTGACCCGCTAAATCATGATAGCGAACTATTGGGCCCGCAATTAGCTGTGGGAATAATGCGATATATAAACCCAGGCGGTCCAATCTTTTTTGAACCGCTGTTGTTTTACGGTACACATCAACGAGGTAAGAAATGCCTTGGAAGGTAAAAAACGAAACCCCTAATGGCAGAACGATTTTGGGCAAGGCAACAGGGGCAACACCTAAGCCTTTCAAACCAAAGTTTAATTGCGAAAGAAAGAAGAGGGCATATTTAAAAAACAATAGAATTATTAAATTCAATCCTATTCCGAAAATCAGAATTGACCTTGCCCTCTTTTTTTCACCCAAGGCAGCTATCCATCGACCAAACCCATAATTTAGCAAAATCGACAAGATCAGAATTGCTGTATAACTTACTCCTCCCCAGGCATAGAAGATCAAACTGGCCAATAATAACCAGCCATTGTGCCATGTCTTGGGCAACACCAACAAGGCTAGCAACAGGATGGGTAAAAATGAATAGAGGAAAATGAGTGAACTAAACAGCATTCCTAAAGAAATTGGTTCTTAGAAGCTATTTGAATTTAACACCTCGATTTTGTTATGGCCCTTTTAGAGCCTCTTTTCGTTAGCCAAATCCTCATTTAACGCTGCTAAACTCCGGTTTTGCTGCCTCAATTGACTCGAAAACCTTCTATAACAAATTTCAACAGCTAAACTCAAGTAGCTTCTTAGAGAAATCTCGTGTTTTGAGACACTCAAAAATGAAATTCAACGCTTCCTTCGAGTGCTTATTCATCTCATTTTATGATTGTCCACGAGATTTGTCTAAGAAGGAAGAAATTGAAGCGCTAAGGTAGGAAATTAACGATATTACCACAGCTGATTTCTACAGGACAATAGAATCAAAGGGGATAGCGTTACAGAGATATCTTGTGTTTCCAAAGCTTCTCTTATTTTTATTCCAACATTCATCGAACTGTATCGCTTCATTGATTGCAAATCCCAGATCATCTATGATCGAGCAGCAATGATGATCCTCATTTCATAACCCCTAAATTTCGGAGCACTATGAAAAACGCTCTTTTCCTCTTAGTAGGTTTCATTCTTTTGAGTCATTCCGTAAAGGCTCAGGATGTCAAAAAAGATTTTAAAACCTCTTCTATTTCGATCTTCAAAAATGGCACTGCTTTTTTCATAAAGTCTGGTGAGGTAAGTGCCTCCAATGGAGTATACCGGATGAAGAAAAACATCCCGCCAGCGCTCTCTGCCACTTTTTGGATCACCTCCCCTGACGATCAATTGGCATTCATAAGCAGCTATGTTGATACCTTACAGGTACCACAAAAAACCGTAGCCAACTCAATGGTCGACCTAATCAATGCCAACCTAGGGCAAAGAGCCAGGTTGCACATCGGAAAGGATGAGATAATCGAGGGAATAGCAGAGGATATCGGTCGAAATGACCCAAAAACTCAATCAAAGGATCATCCCCTGATCAGCCTCAAGATGGATGGCCGATGGATGAGCATTCTTAAAAATGAGATTCGGCGAATTGAATTTTTTGAACAGCCCAATCAGCTATTGGAATGGAATAAACAGGAAATCAAACCCGTCCTGGAAGTAAATTTTGCGTCAGCACGAAAGAAGCAGTCTTTACAAATGATGTACCTGTCTCGAAACTTAAATTGGACTCCTACTTATCTGATCGAGTTGATCGACGAGGAGAAAGCAAGGCTCACCTTACGAGCAGAAGTTGTGAACAATACGGAAGATATTGAAAACACAGACGTTAACTTCGTGGTGGGTGTGCCTAATTTTAGAGATGCTAACCAATATTCCAAGCTAGTAGATTTGACTTTAGAGGAATTATCTGGCAGGGGACTTCTTCAACCCCAAAGTTTTTCAAATACAATAAGAGCTCAGACCTACACTGAATATAACAGAGCACTCCCAGCACAAGAAATTATTGCTGATGAAGGCAGTGGCCTAGCAGGATCCTCAGCCGAAGATCTATTTTTCTATACCCTCAAGGATATGAGTCTAAAAAAGGGAGGCCGAGGCCAGTATCCTGTTTTCACAGCTACACTGGATATCGCTCACATCTACGAATGTAATTTGCCAGCGAATAATGAGCGAAAGAACTATTATCAAAATGAGTATTTGTTTCAACCAAGCCCAAATCCCGTATATCACTCTATCAAAGTAAACAACAAGACCAAGTACCCCTTTACAACCGGCCCGGCCCTGGTCGTGAAAAACGATGGAGAAACGAAACCGATTAGCCAGGATCGTCTGAATTACACCTCTATTAATGATCACTCCTACGTTAAACTGACCGAAGCACCGGACGTTCGTATCAAACAAGCAGAAAAAGCTACCAAGAGAACAGAAAGGGTAAAAAAGGTCACCAGACAAAACAACGAATACTACTATGACTTAATCACCGTTGAGGGTCAGATCATAGCAAAGAATTATAAGAACAAAAAGATTGATCTAAATCTTCGTCGGGCTATTATTGGTGACTTACAAAAGTCTAGCAAAGAGTGGTTGAAAGCCGAACGTATTAACACTTCCGGAAGCCTCAATAAGACCACTGATGTATGTTGGGAAACCAGTTTAAAGGCTGGGGAAGAGTTGACAATTGACTATACCTATCAGATATATGTAATGCATTAGGTATGTACCATCACCCTGTGTGAGGAGTTAGTCATCTTGAATTGATAGGGATGCTCGATTCCTCACACTCTACTTTTCTTTTTCTTGGACGGAGTCGGAGGATTTTTCATTACAAACCGATGATTCTCCACCAATTTTAAGAGATCATGCGCACTCAATACACCTACCACTTTCTTTTCATCCGTAACAATCAGGTGATTGATTTTGTGATTACGCATCATACGGGCCGCAATATATACATCGGCATAGGCAGGGATAGTAAAGACCTCTTTTATCATTACACGACTTAAGGGGGTGTTGTCCGCATGCTCCTTGAGCAAGTCTGATGAAGTAATAATGCCTGCAACGCCCATATCTGTATCCACAATAGGGAGGGATTTTATTCTGTTTTTGGCCATTATGGATTGAGCGTGCCCAATAGTTTTATGAGGTAAGGTAGTCACTACGGATTTTACCATCAAGTCTTTTACTTTAATATTCATACTGGTACAAGATTCTATTTAAGATTAAGTTCTAGCAGTAATTTATAGCAATAGCTTGGCTCCATCTGTGACAGACATCATTCGACTCCATGATTATTGTCAAGATTCTTCATACTTAGGCTGGGTAAGGCATTTTAGCAAGTAGGAATAGCTGAGGCCGTATTTGAGGGAAGAGATTGACTGATCGGTACTGATGGTGCAATCACCAGCAATACCGCATCAAAACACGGGTACCATGAAAATCATAGCCGCTATTCGTACACTTTATTCAGCCATGATTTTTCTATGCTCCGCTAGCCTTCTTCTTTTTTAGAAAGATTCGCCCACGGCTTCTCATTGGGAAAAAAGGATCAGGGCGTTTCTCTTGCCAAAACCCTTCCAGGTTACTATCCCAGATGCTACGATTGAAGATGAGTTCGTATTTGCGATCGTAAGGCGGAGTGGATTCGCGGCCTTCAGAGGGTAGATAGAATAAATCCTCGAGGTAAATGGATTGATCACCGTATAGTTTACCAGAAATATCCATTTCGATCACTTCACTTGGAGAAATATACACAAAGGATCGTCCTTTAAGCACATTTTTCCCAGCGCGTGCTAGGACCAATTCAAATTTATAGGTTTGTTTAGAATTTAAGCCTCCAGTGCTTATAGTCCCCACCCAGCTACCTTCCAGGCTAACTTGAGAGAAAATTGGAGAGCAAATCATTGACCAGAAAAAGCAAGACAGAATTAGTTTTTGCATGCGTAGCTCGCGTTTTTATAGCTTCAAAACAATAGTTGTATCATGGGGATCATGACACAGTTCTGGTGTAATTTTTCGACGGTGGATGAAGATAGGGCTTCTAAGTCGAAAGGTGATGAATTTTAACAGAAATGTTACCTGAAGCTACAGAAGTTGTTTGAATAAATAGATGACTTGTCCGTAAATCATTGACATCTATTTTCAAACAACCTCCTACGCTGACTGATCTATTTACGCATTTCTTTGACATAGGCACGTAGATCTTCCATTTGTTGGTTACTCATCTTTTCTAGGGTGTAGTTGGGCATGTAAGCACGCTTACCATTGAGAGGAGATGTACCATAACGAGCTACTTGGTACACGGAATATCGAGTATAGCGACTAAAATGTCGATCTAGATGTTTAAAAGAAAACTTGGAATCATCCAGTCGGTAAAAGGCATAGCGACCATTTTCATGACAGTGCAAACAACTCAATTCATAAATTAACTTGCCATTTTCAACATTCCCCTCTAATGCGTATCCCACCTTGCGGTCTTCAGGGGGAGTGACGAAGGTGGCTGGGGACCCTGCTAAGTACTTCCGTTTAATCAATCGAGCTACGCCTTCAGCATCTCCATTTCCAGCTAACGCATTCTCAATGTCTTCCCATTCTCGGTCACTGAAGGCCAAATCTTCCATCTTTAATCCCAATTCCCAAAAGTAGGCTAGAATCGACTCCACTTCCCAATCCCGTAACCGACGACCCTGTGCGCATTCTTCTGCACATAACTGGATAGCCTCTCTGATATTGTCTTGCGCCACATTCACCAAATCGCCATACTTTTTACGATAGTCGCCATTGTAAAATTGAGTGCGATTAACTGCCCCATATAGCGTTGTCCCCTGCAAAAACGGCAAATCATTCTCTTTGGCATATAATAAGCGAGCCTGTGGATCGGAAATAGATAGATCTGGGTCTTCTTTTTCAAGGTTATGACAAGAAGTACAAACAAAGTGTTTACTCTGCCTAGAAGTTTTGAAACCGCCAGGGCCTCGTCCAAAACCGAATTTCACTAATTCCTCTCCCGCTCTAGCAGAAACCCATCGCATACTAGTATCGACCGGGTGAGGCAAAGGGTTATCCCCTAAGCGCATCAAAACATCATCAACGGCCTTGTCTTTGCTCAACACCCAATCAACAACTGCTTGAGGTTTGCTAGAGGGCATTTCAGCTGCTGGCCAACGCCATGCCATTAACATGCAAAACGTTAGTGTGGTAAATGTGAATATTACTGCTTTCATAATAGACCTTGCTTGGGGTTACAGATTAAACAATCGAGAAATTGTAAATCCCAGCCTAAACTCTCCATCTCCCCAATTCGTGGTAGTATAAGGGATATAATCTGTTTCCATTAGGCCAGTAGCATTCGTAAGGTTGATCTGGAAAACATGTCCGCCGGTATCAAACTCCAAGCCAAACCCCAGTGGTGTATAGAAGCCATTGGCGCTAACTCGGCGTTCAGAAAAAGGGAAGGTAACATCTGCGATCAATGCCATTACCTTGGTTAATTGGACCCGGGTAGCTAAACCTAAAGAAAAGATCCCGTTCTCGTCTTCGAAAGGCACCAAATTCCGCTGCGTAAAGCCCGGCATTAATTGTAGTGAGAAAGCATCAGAGAATTTTCTGGCTAACAGTAATTCAGCATGAGTAGCCATTCGATGCGCAAACTTTGGAAAGCTTCGGATAATATCTGGATTGTCTTCTATTTTTTCTGCTGTGGACAAAGAAGCTATGCCCACCAATGTCATTGAAACAGGCACCTTATTATCAGATGTTTGTTGTAAAAAACGCAACTTGACCAAACCGTTCAAGAGTTGTCTGAGTCCAGAGTTGCCGTCCGGCATGGATCCTGCACCCTTAGTCCGATGCAAGCCCACTGTCAAGTGATTGGTTACCCCATAGTCAACCCCTATCAATATGTCACTGGCGTTCTCTAGGCCAAAAAAGGTCTTGTATCCACCATTGTCGCCAGCTAGGTCGCCAAAACGGTGACTAACCCTAAAATCCAGCTTGCGCTTGGGCAGGGTTTCAACAGAATGGGAATTAATTACTCGTGTATCCTTAAAAGTTTGGTAGATCTTTTCTTGTGCAGTAACAAGACCGCAACAGAAGATACTGATCAGGAGGCTAAAAAAATACTTTGCCATTGGGAATGAATATTTATTCTTCGGGGAAGTTGTTATCGAGCCAGCAACGAATCAGATTAAGTTGCTCTTCAGTTAGACTAGAGGGGCGATCAGCAGGGCTGAAATCAGGCGGCATCCCCAAGGTGGGGTCATCCTTAATGTTGAGCACTCGGTTGCGGAATTCTCCATTCTGCAAAGAAGGCAAAATTCCACCATACGAAGTGTAATTGCCCGGTGCTGTATCTAAGTGACAGGTACTGTAGGCACAGCTCTCATCAATGATAGGCTTGATCAGACTTACATAGGTGACATCGAGGTTGTCACAATCCCCCATTTGGGGTTCGCCTAAACTATCATTGGTACAAGCAGCAATGAGGAGTAATACGGCCAGGGATAAAATTCTTAACATACCTACTAAACGCATTTCTTTCGATCGGTAAATCATAGTGTTTTTGCAATGGCGTCAAAATTAGTGTTTTCAGTCACCATTGTCAACATATTCGAGTTAACGTAAATACGTATCTAATGTTTCCATCCGATTTCAGGAAAAAGAATGACTTTTGTCATCCTGTCTTTTTGCCTTACAATAGCGTTTTTCTAAATCATTGCCCTGTTTAACTGTAAATAGTAAAGACTTATAAAACAATCCAAGACATTGAATTGTATACCTTAGACATGAATTTTTCGGAATGAAAGTGTAATTTTGTATACCATAAATCAAAATCGATAATAATGAATTCTCGATATCCAGAAGAAATAACGGCCCCAATGGCAGCAGACTTGACGAGCGTTGGCTTCGAGAGTTTGACCTCTGCTCAAGCAGTAATTGATAAACTAGACCAGAAGGAAGGTACTACTCTAGTAGTAGTGAATTCTGTTTGTGGTTGTGCAGCCGCGATGGCACGCCCAGGCGTAAAGATGGCTTTATCCTCGAGCGAAAAGCACCCGGATAACCTTACTACTGTGTTTGCAGGAGTAGATCTAGAAGCCACGGAAAAGGCAAGAGAGTATATGCTTCCTTACCCACCGTCTTCACCATCTATTGCTTTGTTTAAAGATGGTAGCTTGGTCCATTTCATCGAACGCCACCACATCGAAGGTAGACCTGCAGAGTTGATTGCTCAAAACCTTAAAATGGCTTTTGATCATTTTTGCTAGTAAAAGAAATTTCTTCAGCAGCTCCAAGAAAGTTCTTGCGAGCTGCTGAGGCCAGTTTTGAGCTTTCCAATTAAGGAGCCAGTCTCTCAATTTTCCAATTTCCCTCTTCTTCCATCTTACTATAGACCAATCGATCATGTAATCGACTAGCTCTCCCTTTCCAAAATTCAATGCGACTAGGCTTCACTATGTACCCTCCCCAATGCTCAGGACAAGGCAATTGTGAGTGATCCGCATACTGCTGTTCTAGAGCCTTTACTTTTTCTTCCAGCATTTCTCTACCCTCAATAGTGGCACTTTGTGGGGAAGCTACAGCCCCAATCTGGCTGCCCTTTGGGCGAGATTGGAAATAAGTCTGGGAAGCTGAGGGGGCTATTTTTTCCACCACCCCTTCTATACGAACCTGTCGTTGCAATTCTAACCAAAGAAGCACCAAGGCAGCCCTAGGATTTTGGGCTAACTCCTTGCCTTTCTGACTATTGTAATTGGTATAAAAAATGAATCCCTCTTCACTTAAACCTTTCAAAAGAACTATTCGGGCAGAGGGATAAGCAGTAGGCGTACAAGTAGCTAAGGTCATGGCATTGGGCTCTGGGAGCTCTGCCTGCAATGCTTCCTGCATCCATTGTTCAAAAAGTGCCATAGGGGCTGCTGGTACACCTGCGATATCCAGCGAGCTAGAAGAATACTCTTCTCTCAAATGCTTTAAATCGATTAACATACGTGAATCTTTAGATAGTTAGGACGCACATCCACATTTCGAAATTACAACAATCTTGGTCGGCAAAAGATGAGAAAAGGGCAAAAAAAAACCCCGAATAAATCGGGGTTGAAAAAACAAACACTATGAACAACACTAAGTTCTTTATATATCGAAGTGATAATGTCAATTTGAACTCCTTTCCATCGAAAGGAGAAAAAACCCCAGACAAGCCGGGGTTGAATAAAACAAACACTATGAACAACACTAAGTTCTTTATATATCGAAGTGATAATGTCAATTTGAACTCCCTTCCATTGAAAGGAGAAAAACCCCCGATTCAATCGGGGGGGAATAAAACAAACACTATGAACAACACTAAGTTCTTTATATATCAGATGATAATGTCAATTTGAACTCCCTTCCTTCGAAAGGAGAAAAAACCCCCGATTCAATCGGGGGGGAATAAAACAAACACTATGAACAACACTAAGTTCTTTATGTATCAGATGATAATGTCAAATTGGACTCCCTTCCTTCGAAAGGAGAAAAAACCCCCGATTCAATCGGGGGAATAAAACAAACACTATGAACAACACTAAGTTCTTTATATATCGAAGTGATAATGTCGAATAGTACATCTCGAAATGAAGAAAAAACTCCTTCAATCAATCTAATAAAATGGCTAACTTAAAAGCTCAGGAACCAAATAAAAAGATAGGCTGAAATAAGAACCTACGAGAAAGATTCGTAGATTGGGGAGAAAAAAAACCCCCGAGTGTATCGGGGGAGAATAAAAACAAAAACTATGAACAAACACTCACCCAATTAGTTCTTTATTTCGAGATACAAAATGTCAATTTGAGAGACCAAGAAAGGCTAATAAATGATTGTATTGGGTTTAGGGCTAATTGTTTTTCCCTTTTTGATATCTCAAAGTAACAGAATATAGCGTTCCGCTTTTGAACAAAAAAATCAAATTCGTGACACACTAAATATACAGCCACAAAAATATACAGCCACACAAATCGCTGATTACCAGCTAATAATTAAAAAAAAACACTACAAAACCGCCACAAACGTCACGCACACCCAAAATGAATTTCACCCCGCCTAAAACAGTAACTCATTGCAAATCAAAGCTTTACATTTTGGAGCATTTTGAAAAAAAACAATAAAAAAAGCCGAGCAAATTTGCTCGGCTTTTTTTACACACCTATATAGGTAATTAATAATATGTTTCTACTCAAAGAAACTGCTTTATACACGCTTTCGGGCACTACGCTGCTGTTGGTTTCACCGTTGAAGAACGTTTGCCGCTAAACACTCTGATGAAGAATGCTTTCAATCTGTAGGCCAACCAATACATGGAAGGAACTACAATTAAGGTCAAGAAGGTGGCAAAAATCAATCCGTAGATCACAGTCCAGGCCATTGGGCCCCACAAGGCCGTGTTATCTCCTCCAATAAAGACGTGCGGATCAGACTCAGAAATCAAGGTGAAAAAGTTGAAGTTGAAACCAATCGCCAATGGAACCAGGCCTAAGACGGTTGTAATTGCTGTCAGCAATACTGGACGTAAACGGGTCGCTCCTCCTTGGATAATAGCCTCCTTAACATCTATCGGCTGAAGATCCATCATGGAAGCAAAACCTAAAGACTCCCGCCGCTGTTGCACCAACAGGTTGATATAGTCAATCAATACAATAGCATTGTTCACGACTACCCCCGCCAGCGATATTATACCTACACCAGAAAAGACCAGCGAAAAGGTACCGCCAAAGAAAACATAGCCCAAAAATACACCAATGGTGCTAAATACCACCGACAGGATAATAATGAAAGGAGAGGTGATACTATTAAACTGAGTCACAAGAATGATGAAGATAGAGAAAATCGCCACCAGAAATGCGGAAGATAGATATTCCTGATCTTGTGCCTGCTGCTCCTGCTCTCCTGTAAATTCATAAGTGAAACCCTCTGGAAGATCATAACGACTCATCAATCCTCTCAACTCATCTACGATATTTATTGCATTATATCCTTCAACGACATTGGAATAAATAGTCACCATTCGTTCCAGATCCTTCCGCTTTACAGCAGAATATGTACTTGTATATTGCGTATTTGCAACTGCCGAAATAGGAACCTGGGCAATCTGACCGGTAGCCATATCCCGGAAGGTAATCTTTTGGTTCATCAGATAATCCACGTCGTAACGGTAGCTTTCATCTAAGCGAATATAAATTGGGTATTCATCTTCTCCTTGCTTAAACTGACTTACTTCTAGACCAAATACTGCTGTTCGCAATGCATCCGCAATCGCAAAAGTTGATACACCATATCTACGTGCTGCCTCTCGATCTACATTGATAATCAATTCCGGTTTCCCTAACTGCACATCTGATTTTAGTTCTTCAATGCCGGGTATATTTTGCTCATTGATGTAAGCCATCACTTCTTGGGATAAAGTCAATAGCTTATCCAAGTCATCACCCCGTACTTCTAGGTTAATCGGCTTCCCAGTTGGTGGGCCATCAGCATTCTTATCAACCGAAATCTGCACACCAGGATACCCTTGCATAGCATTCCGAATTTCATCCATGACGGTAAAAGTATTGATCCCCCCTCTGTCTTCTGTTTTCACAAACTGAACGGTTAAACGTGCTTTGTTTGGGGAAGCACCAGGTTCAGGTGGGGTATTGGGGTCAGAGGTATTCTCACCAATTTGAGAAAGCACGGCCTCTACAATGTGATCGTATGGCTCAATCACTTCCTCTACCTTTGTTTCCAGTTCCCGCATCAGCTTATCTGTCGCTTCGATGTCCTTCCCGAGCGGCAACTCCACAAAAGCATTGACATAAATCGGTTGTCCGCCAGCAAAATATTCTATTTCGGGTCCATAACGAGACCACAACATTAGCGAAACGATCAACAGCATAAAGGTGCCGCCAAAGATCAAAGCTGGTATGCGCAATGCCCAATTAAGAAACCGATTATATCCCTTTTCTAAGACGGGTAAAACACTATTCTGGAAACCAAAAGAAGCAGGCCGAAGTGCAAAGAAATTTAGCATGGACAGAATGGCAACCAATCCAAAAAGGTTTCGCACCCAAATCGTCCCGCTTACAATACCAATCAAAGAGAGAACTGCCATAGCTCCAACAAAAATCAGAATATTGTTCCGCTTACGGCGTCGAACTAGGGGATCTTCTGCCCGTTCGTCTATTTTCATAAAAGTTCTGGTAAAGACAGGATTAATTACCAAGGCTACGAAAAGAGAAGAACTCAATACAATGATCAAGGTAATCGGAAAAAACTTCATAAAAGAGCCTACCAGTCCTGGCCAAAAAGCTAGCGGAATGAAAGCAGCCAGGGTCGTCGCAGTAGAAGCAATAATCGGAACAGCTACTTCTCCAGCTCCACGTTTGGCAGCATTCACGGGGTCGTAGCCCTCCTGCATATAACGATAAACATTCTCTACCACTACAATGGCATTATCCACCAGTAGTCCCAGAGCCAATATAAGGGCAAATAGAACTACTATATTTAAAGTCACACCTGAAATGCCCAGCCACATGATCCCCATCAACATGGATAATGGAATAGCCAACCCGACAAAGGTTGCATTTCGCAAACCTAAGAAGAATAGCAGTACCAAAACCACCAGGATAACCCCTGATATGATGCTATTCTCCAGGTTATTCACCTCATTTCGCGTGTATACTGAAAGATCATTGAACAGACTCACCTTGACATCATCAGGAAAGGTCTCTGTTACTTCATCTACTACTTCCTTGATACGATCGGCCGTAGAAAGCAAGTTTTCACCTTTGCGCTTGATGATATCCAATGAAATCACTGGCAATCCATCTGATCGAGCCACAGAAGTACGATCCTGATATCCGAAGGAAACTTTGGCTATATCGCGTAGGAAGACTGGCTGACGATACTCACTTTTAACAATCACGTTCTCCAACTCGCTCACACGCTCAAACTCTCCCTTAACTCGAATCGCCCTCCGAAAGTCATCGGCTACAATCTCCCCACCTGACATTGTAAGGTTTTCGGTTTGAATAGCTTGTGCGATATCAGAGAAACTAACCTCCATACTCTCCATCTTCAGCAGATCAACATCTACTTTCACCTCTCTTTCCAAATCTCCCTTCATGTCAATATCATTGACTTGATCTAGGGCCTCCAATTTATCTTGTAAGTATTCCGCGTATTCGCGCAATTCATCATTAGAATAATCTCCGGAAACGTTAACCGTAACGATGGGCAACTCCGATAGGTTTACCTCCATCACTAGTGGATCCTGATCCAGGTCATTCGGCAGATCAGCCTTGGCCATATCCACTGCATCCTTCACCTTGTCAGTAGCCTCATCAATATCTACTCCTGACTCAAACTCTACCGTGATTACGGAATAATCCTGGATACTAGTAGATAATATGTTCTTCAAGCCTTCTAATCCCTGCAATTCTTTTTCGATCGGTCGAGTCACCAAGTTTTCAATATCGGTAGCCGAATTACCAAAATACGGCGTATTGATATATACAGTTGGAAGATCAATTTCTGGATACTGTTCTTTAGGTATATCTCGATATGACTGGACTCCAAAAAGGAGCACCATAAAGGTGAGAATGAACACACTGGTTCCATTATCAACCGCCCAGGTAGTTGGAGAAAAATTACGATAGATCTCCTGCAGTTTATCTTTCATTTCTTTCATTGGTCTTTGCTTTAGTCGAGTGGAACCTCTGATTAATTATTGGAAACCGTTGGGTTAGCATTAGCTTGCAACTCAACCACTGCATTTTCTGTCAATCCTCGATTACCTTCTGCGATAAGTTGTTCTCCTCCTTTTAAGCCACCCTCTATCAAGGCTTCTCCTTTGTAAGTATAGCCCATCTGTACATAGGCCTTCTTGGCCACCTTGTCTCCGTCTTCATCTCCGACTACAAATACAAAATCTTTTCCGCTGACCTCTTGTTGAATAAGATGTAATGGAATCACAACTGCATCTTCTACGGCATAGTCTTCAATCATCATATTAGCTAGTAGGTTCGGTTTCAATCCAGTACTTGCCCCTCTTAGATTCACCTCAACGGTAAATGTTCGGTTGGCGGGGTCGATAGTGGCTCCTATGCGAGTAACCTTGGCCTTTCGCTCCAGATCTAAGGCAGGAAATTGTATGGTTACTGTTTCTCCGACTTTAACACTACGCAATAGATTTTCTGGCACGTCAGCTACCACTTTCAATCTGCTGGTATTTAGAATCTGTAGGATCGGCAAGCCTGGTGCAGCGATCTCTCCACTCTGCAAGATTTCCCGTTCCACGACTCCAGAGATGGGAGCGTATACTTTGCCCTTCGTCAATTGGAATTCCAGGGTCTCCATGCTTTTCTCCAATCGTTCTTTGTTGTTCTTTGCTTCCAGGTACTGTATCTCCGAACCAATGTTTTGATCCCAAAGGCGTTTCTGTCGTTCATAAACTGTGTTAGCTAGATCGATACTCGTCTCTAACTCCGCCATTTGTTTTTTCAATTGTTCCAAATCTAGTTCTGCAATGAGCTGACCCTTGCGAACCTGCTGTCCCTCCTTGGCCTTCAAACTTAGGATGCGCCCTGCTACCTCACTGGTAACATCTACTAGGTCGTCGGACCGGACCGCTCCTTGAATCTCTACATAGTGGCTGAAATTTTTCTGTTCTGCTGCAATCGTAGTGACTAGTTTGCTTCTTTTCCGAACCGTCGGGTCTTCTTCAGCAATTTGCTCCTCCAGGTCTGCGATCACATCTGTTAGAGCCTTGAGTTCTTGGCGTTTGGTGTTTAACAATGCCTTTTTACCAGCAAGGTCCTGGGGTATTTCATCAGTTGCTTCAGTAGCTGTGGGTTGGCAACTTGCTACAAGAACAGCTAAGAGGATTATACTTGACAGGTATCTCATCGTATATGATTTTAAAAGTCTTCTTTAAGATTGAAAATGAAATAATTACAATACAGGCCTTAGATTTTTCCTAAGGCCTTCTTTACATCCATAATGGCCCTCACTAAATCAAACTGTGCCTGAATGTAGTTGCTTTGTGTGTTATATAAACTTTGCTCAGCCTGAGATACCTCAAGGCTAGAACCAACACCTTCTTTATATTTAATTTGAGTCGTTTCGTAGATCCTTTGCGCCAACTCCATATTACGCTGCTGACTAGCTACTACCTCACTTGCATTCTGGTAACTGGTACGCGCATTGGTCAACTCTAGATTAATTCCACGCTGGAGGTTATCTTTCTGCAACCTGGCCTGCTCCACGTCCAGTTTAGCCCGCTGCACTGTAGCCTTTTTATACAAGCCATCAAAAATGGGGATACTAAGGCTTGCTCCAACATAAACTGTAGGTGCCCAAAAGCCATCAGAAAAGCTATTACCCTGAAAGGATTCTTGAGCTACTGCAAAGGCACGCAAGGTCGGGAGATAACCACTCTTTTGCAGGCGTACATTTAACTCGTTCAGTTTAATACCTTGTTCCAGCAAGCCAATTTCAGGTCGATTAGAAGTCACTAGATTTTCTGCAATGATGTCAGAGGTATTACTACTGATGATTTCATTTAAATCACCAGAGACTTCCAATGGTTCTTCCAATGGATATTGCATGGCAAACTTGAGGCCATTCAAGGCCAGGCTTTTCTGCCGTTGCAGGTTTTCCTTCTGTGTTTCAAGATTCACTAGGGAAAGCTGCAATCTATCCACATCCAGTTGTTCTGCAAAACCAGCTTTATAGAGTTCCTGCGTCTCAAACAGCAAGCGCTTAAGGTTGGTGAGGTTCTTATCTATCAAACCAATATTTTCTTGCAATACCAAAACCGGTAGGTAGGCGTCGATCGTTGCATTCTTCACCTCTCGTTCCTTGGTGAGCAAATCCTGAGATACATAAGCTCGATAGGCCCGGGCCGCTTGTAGTCCCACGAAATAACTCCCATCAAAGATCATCGCATCAAGATTCAAGGAAGCGTTAAAGTTGTTTTTTAAGAAAAAAGAAACTCCATCGCTATTTCCCTCGCCTCCGCCTTGATTGAGCAGCGCTAAGGTCTCTTCAGACAGAAAAGGAGCTAAATCCGTAAAGGCAGCTCCAAATACTTGAAAGTTAGCGGGAAGTGGCTGTACCGGTAACTTAAGGTACCGTTGAAAATTGAGGTTTCCAGTCAATTGCGGAAGGCCAGTAGAACGACGTTCAACAATCTGCTGCTCGGCATCAGCGACGTTGATTCTCGCGTCTTTGACTGTGTTATTTTGGTTTAGTGCATACTGTATGGCATCCTCCAAACTCATCGGCGTGGCAGTTTGGCTCCAAGCCGTTAGAGAGAGCGACGCCAATAAAACAATCGGCAGTAATTTCCTTAACATGGAATTCATTATTGTAGTGTTTTCTGATTTTGTCATTTTGTTTCTTCTACCCAGGCTTCTATCGCCTCTTCCATTGTTTCACGCCCCTTTTGAGAGACAATCCCATGGAGATGATAATTCATCAATTCTATGAATAGTTCCTCAACCGGGAATTCCGTTAGCGGAAAACATTCCTGGTCCGCAGCCGAAGAGGATTTTGAGATATACAATCGAGCTACAATGTCTGGTTTCATATCCTGTCTGTACACCCCCTCTGCAAGTCCTCGATCCAGGTTATCTTTGATCACTCGAAAAAAATGCTGCTCGTGTACATTGCTCAATAACTGCCAGGTGCTTCGATAGTACTTTTGCAGATCGTACATGACCGTGACTGAATACGTTCTTAGTTCACGTATCATGTGTCTGGCAATTTTCAACATCTCATCAATCGCGTTAGTCGCTTCTGACTTGTATTCCGCTAGGATCTTCTTCTCCTCTTCCAAATGATCCTCAAAAACTTTCTGAATCAAGTCTGCTTTATTTTCTACGTATTGATACACCGTCTTTTTTGACATCCCCAGCTCTCTAGCCAGGTCATCCATGGAGATGCTTTTGATCCCATAACGCATAAAGAGATCCCTAGCCTTCGTGACAATTTGTTGTTTCGGCTCCATTTGCTGTTTTGATCTTATATAGTCTAGTGCTGTAGCACTACTTGCGAATTTTCATTCGCTGTAGTGGTTGAGTAGGTATACTTTGAAGTTCTAAATCTGAGTCTTTGTGTACAGCAATTTTGCTGACACAATCGAATATAAAACGCTGGAAACTTTCAATAGTTCAAAAGTTTCCAAAGTTTTTTCTTTGAAGGAAGGTCTGCCACTCCTCAGGAGTATCCAAGTCAATTTTTGCAGCAGGAAGGTCCAATTTTGCTAGGGATTCACGATATTTATTAATAATTGCCTTAGCTCCCTTTTGGCCAGATAAAGTTAGGAGTTCTGGGAATAAATCGGCAGAAAATAAGGCGGGTACACCGAGTGTATCTTCATAAAAAGCTGCTATAAGAGGGGGTAAAACTTTTTTATATTTTTCTATAATTTTTTCCAAGTCAGAGCTGGTAATGAGGGGTTGATCTACTAAAGTGATCAATACACCAGCCAATTGTCCAGGAGCATCCAGGAGGGTCTGCAGGCCACAAACTATAGAACTCCCCATTCCTGTTTTCCAGTTCTCATTTTGGGCAATATGGTATTTACCAGGCGACAGGCTTGAAGCAATAAGCTCGGCATTAGCTCCCAGCACTAGTACCACTGGCCCGGCCGCCAATCCAATAGCTTGAGCTATAGCTCGATCCACTAAAGTTTCTTTTTTCCAACGCAACAACTGCTTGGGTTCACCCATTCTTGAGGAGGCCCCGGCCCCCAGGATAATAGTTCCAATTTTATTCGATGCTGTCCGCGTCATTGATCAGGTTGAGAATTAGAGGGCAGCAAGATACCATTTTCTCCCAAAGGCCTACCATTGGATAAAAAAGTCGCTCCAGAAGCAATAAACGGTCCCCATCTATTCGTTTTCTCTACACTTGCTGTACAGTAGGTTTTTCATACCCAAATTCACTCCAGTTTTAGACATTTCCCCACTCCAGTTTCAACACAAACATACCTATTTCACTCAATAGTCGAAAAGTACCACTGCAGTGCTATTCGCACTATTTTTCTATACATGGACTTAGTGATTAACACCACTTTCTCCTTAAGGCAATACATTCCCTTCAGTAGCTAGTCTTCGGACTGGTCAACATAAGAATACCATCCATATCCATTCGACTTGTATGCTTAGTTATGATCAGGGTGAGCGCATTCTATGATGCCCACTTTCCAACTGAGTCCCCTATCACCAAAGCCGTGGGTAGATCATGGCATTACCTAAAACGGTTGAAAACTAGCACATAGCAATATCTATTTATTTAGCAAAATCATTCCTAATGCGGTCTTTCTTAACATTGACGCTTTTACTATTCTGTACCTACTTCTTAGATGGTCAAGCTAATGAAAATACGCTTCCAGACGCTTTCGGGGCCAAAATCGCCCCTTTCTGTGGCAATACACAACAAGCTGAGCGTTCTCAACGGGCATTAACTGCCAAACAATTTCTGAAATGGCAAAATGAGGCACATACCAAATCTGGAGCGCCAATCAGGACCATTCCGGTCGTGTTTCATCTCCTGGAATATGATCCTGCTATTACCAATGCGCAAGTTGAAAATGCAGTTTCCTCACTTAACAATGCCTTCTCCCATTCACAGAATGATCCAGCTGGTGACGACTATAGTGCTGGAACCAGAGGTGTTGACACGCAAATCTCATTTTGCTTAGCTCAAAGAGCCCCGGATGGAGGGCTAACTAGCGGGATCGTAAGATGGCGAACGGATTATGAAAACATGGACGTGGACCTAGAAGACGCCAAACTCAAAACCCAAGGGCAGTGGGATCCAAGGTACTATTTGAATATCTGGGTGGTAGCTCACCTAGATACGGAAATAGATCAGTCGTATACGGGGAGCACATGGTGGAACCGGAATACAGGTTTAGGAGGATACTCCGGTGGGCCGGGTGGTGTAGTAGGGCCAGAAGCTATGACAGATGGTGTAGTTGTAGCTGGTCTTGGTTCCGCATTACTCGCCCATGAGATTGGGCATTACATGTCTTTAGCTCACACCTTTACTGGGGGGTGCACCAATGATGATTGTCTGGTGGATGGAGATGGTATCTGTGATACCCCTCCTGATCGAAGCCAGGAGGGCTGCAATCAAAACACCTGTGATTCGGATACCCTATCCAATTATAGCAATGGCATTTTCACCATGGATGTCCCGGATATGACTTCAAACTTTATGGATTATAGCTCATGCCCAAGCGAGTTTACACAAGGTCAAGCGGATAAAATGCTTTTTGTGATCGACAATCAGCGCATTAATCTCGCCGTTGAAGCACCCAGCAATAATGATGCTTGTCAAAAACCCTGTGGTGGTGATTTTAGCATTGAATACTCCATCAGTGAACGTTATCCAGAACCTAATGTGCAGATAGATTTTGCAAGTACTTTCCTAGGTACAGGGGTCGATTCCTACGAATGGTACGTTGAAGCATTGGGACATCCTGGTTTCAACTATCCCGTAGCTTGGTTAAAAGGATATACGCCTACCACGGCAGCGATCGGAAATGGTCCAAACCTACAACACACCTTTCTTGATCCAGGTAAATATCGAGTATATTTAAAGGCCTGGAACAGTGCCGATCCAAGTTGTTTTGCTTCTTATTCTCGCACTGTGCGCGTTACATGCTTAGGAATCGATGCCCGATTCACACCTGATGTGAGGTTGATTGCCTCCAAACAATCTAAGGGTAAACTATTGGATTCTGTACTTTTCACCAATAGATCAGTCAATGCAACGGCCTTTGAATGGACCGTTAAACATGAGCCCTACGATGGCATGACGCCTGCTCAGCCAGACTTCATTTCTACTGATACTAGCCTACAGCATACTTTCGTGGAACCCGGAGATTACTATATCACTCTGATTGCCAAAAACGGTCCTAGTTGCACCGACACCTGTGGGCCATTTCTTCTCCCCGTGCTTGACCCCACCATTGATGGACGCTTGAAAATCAATCGAGTTGATTGTTATAAAGAAGATAGCCTAAGAATTGTCTTTGAAATGTTCAATGATGGTTTTGATACTATCCGAATGGGAATGCCAGTTACTTTCTATGATGAAGACCCGCGCAATGCGAGCCCCACACCCAAAATTCTAGGCACTTATCTCCTGGATAAAATAGTTTACGGCAAAGACAATTCCGAACGTTTTGTGGCTATTCTTCCCTCTACTAAACCCAGGCTAAATCAAGTCTGGGCTGTATTCAATGACTTTGGTGCTACCTTCTTCCCACATACCTGGCCGATACCCGATGGGAATGTAATGAGTGTGAATTCCGAATTCCCTGCAAGTGGGGAAAACGAATTGAATTATGAAAACAATTATGCTCAAAAGACGGCCTATCAATTTCAAGCTTTTTTGTCTCTTCCTAATAATTGGGCATGTACCGATACTGAGATACAATTGCAAGCTAGTCATGAAAATGGTCGAACCTTGGCTGGGATTGACTGGACACCAGCTACCTATTTATCTTGTATCAATTGCCTCGACCCCGTCTTTAGCTTACAGAACACCGCCGTCGATCAACAAGTCATTATCACCTCTGAATACATCTGTAGAGATACGGTCAATCTCTTGGTTCCTGCTTTAGAAGAAAACATCCCAGTGGCGACAGTAAGCAATCCACCAGACCTCTGTCCCGGTGCTTCTCCCATAAATCTCAATAACTACGTAAGTGGTACGAACATCACTTGGTACTTGTCGGAAAATGCTACGGATGGCAGCAGCACCGTTCCAAATATAGATACTAGCACCCCCGGTACCTATAGCCTATGGGTGTCTGATCAGGTTAACGGCTGTGAGGGCCCGAAAGTGGAACTCCGCTATACCATCAGCTCAAGTATCTCAGCGCCCGTGGTATTATCTTCTCCTACCCTATGCTTGGGTGAAGCTATCCCAAATTTAGCTTCTTTGGTTAATGGCACTAACTTAAACTGGTACCTTTCAGAAACAGGAGGAACTGCAAGCGCTTCTCCTCCCAGTTCTGATGGAACTGTTCCAGGCACCTTTACTTATTGGGTCAGTCAATCCAGCAGCACTTGTGAAAGCCCCCGCTCAGCAATTTCTTATACGATTGTAGAATTACCTCCTCCTCCTTCGATTACCTCCCCTCCTAGCATTTGCGTGGGCGAGGCTACTCCTGATCTTGGTAGTTTCGTTGCCGGTACCGACATTAAATGGTATGATTCAGTGGATACCGAAAATGGATCGAGCCTTGCGCCCACTATCGCATCCAATAGTAGTGGAGAGTATGAATTTTGGGTCAGCCAAAGTACCAATGGCTGTGAAAGTCCTCGAATGCCGCTTTCTATTTCCATACTTCCGATTTCGGCAGCGCCTATTGTAACACCTACTTCACCTATCTGTGCCAATACCCCTGCGCCTGATTTACCAGAACTTGTAGATGGGATTAACCTCCATTGGTACACTTCTGCAAGTGGTGGCACAAGTACATCTATTGCTCCAAGTATAGATGCCTCCATTCCTCAGACCAATACCTACTGGGTGAGTCAACAAGAAAATGCTTGCGAAAGTCCACGAGTACCTGTTCAAGTCATCGTTAAGCCGATCCCAGACTTACCAACTATTATTGATCTTCCGTCTTTGTGTGTAGGTGATCCGTCCTTAGACTTACAATCTGCAATACAAGGGGAAAATTTACACTGGTATGAGCAGCCCAATCAAATAGATTCAATCAGCCCGCCCATGGTCGAAACGGAAGAGGGAAAAACACATCAGTATTGGGTGAGTCAAGTTGCAGCAGACTGTGAAGGCGCACGTTTACCTGTTGTCGTCACAGTGACCAGCTTGGATATATCGGCTAATGGTCCTCATGAAGTGGAAGAAGGTAAGGAGCAAGAACTAAGCGTGGAAATTGATGTCTCACCTGCTGATGAAGCCTACTTCACAAGTTGGATGGATGAATCGGGCAATATCTTTGAAACAGGCCAGCTCACTACCTTCGTTTTTCCAGAAAACCCGACAACTTATACCGTGTTGGTCGAAGCAGGAAGCTGCCGTGAAACGAGGGAAATCCCGGTAGACGTCATCTTCCAAATTGATCCCACTCAAATCTTTTCCCCAAATGGAGATGGTAGAAATGATACCTGGTTTATCGGTGATATCGATAAATATCCTGAGTCCAACTTGACGATTTACAACCGCTGGGGGGCTATGGTTTATCAAACACAGGCCTACCAAAATGATTGGGATGGCAGGAGCAAAGACGGCAGTCACCTTCCATTGGCTACCTACTATTATGTAGTAGATCTCAATCAATTTGGTCTCAAGCCAGTCACTGGCCATGTCACCATTATCCGATAACCCATTCTCTTCTCAATAAAGCAAACAACATGATCTATCATAATCATAAAAAGTCACTGCTCTGTTCAATTGCGTGTTGCTTACTAGTTGGCCTCTTTGCCCAACAACTTCCCCAGTATACGCAGTTCTCTATCAACCCCTATCACATTAATCCAGCTGTGGCAGGGACAGAAGACTTCATTTACTTACAGGCAAGTTATAGAAGCCAGTGGAGTGAATTTGAAGGAGCGCCGGAAACCATGTATTTCTCCGGACATACCACACTCAACAACCGAGCTATTGGCTATAAAAAGCGAAGGCGACTTACGGGTAGTCGTGTCTCAATGGGCTTGCTGCTTAGCAATGACAAAACCGGTCCTTTGGAACAAACGAGTGGAGCAGCTACTTTTGCTTATAACTTTCCGCTTTCACAGCATGGTTTGAGGCTTTCTTTTGGTCTCAATGCGGGCCTTAAGCGCTTTACCTATGATCCGGATGGTCATACGGACAACTTACTCCATACAGATGACCCAGCTGTACAGCAATTGATCAGTAAAAATCTCTTAAATTTTTCAGCTGGTTTCTGGTTGTACGATGAAGACTTTTTTGCGGGTCTATCCTCTTTTCAATTGTTTAACACAGACTATAGCGAACAGAACTTTGACCTGGAACTCACTTCGACCAAGGTGTTTTTGCGGCATTATTACGCGATGTTGGGTTATAAGCTTCCAATGGGGGATCAGGCTCACCTTGTTCCTTCTATTCTACTGAAGGCTGTGGAAGGGGCCCCGATTTCCTATGATTTGAATGCAAAGTTGGTCATCGCTGATCAATATTGGTTGGGGGGTAGTTATCGCAAGGAAGACTCATTTGCCTTTTTCGGGGGCCTGTTGATCAACCAGCGTTTGGAGGTAACCTACTCCTTTGATATGATTTTATCAAAGATCAGAAATGCAGCTGCGGGGAGTAATGAAATCCACTTGGCCTACCGTCTTTATCACCAGGCAAAAGTGATATGTCCTAGCAAGTTTTGGTAGTAAAGCAGAAGAGCTAAATTTAATTACGGTCGAATTTTAACATCCACTTAACGCATATTTATGCAGCTTAAGCGTTGTAAAAGATGTACCTCCATGAGTTTGAGATGGTACAGTTTTGATTTTCAAAAACAACAACAGATGATTAAACGATCGACATTATTACTATTGGCCTTGTTTGCGATAGGTTCTTTATCAGCTCAAGGCTTGAAAGGCTTTTTGAAGAAGGCCAAGGATCAAATTGCTGGTACTAGCGATGGTGAAGAAGTAGGTATGGGCTTAAAAGAGGCCTTAAACACAGGTGTAGGAGAAGCCGTCAGCTTTTTGTCTGCTGAAGATGGTTATTATAAAAGTGCCTATAAGATTCTTCTTCCTGAAGATGTGAAGAAGGTAACTAAAAAACTAAAGGCCGTTCCTGGTTTTAGCAATGTAGAAGATGACCTACTCGAGAAGATGAATCGAGCAGCTGAAGACGCAGCCAACAAGGCCAAACCTATCTTTGTGGATGCAATCAAGAAGATGACATTCAAGGATGCCATGAACTTGCTGATGGGAGAAAAGGATGCAGCCACTCGCTACTTGGAAAGTTCCACTTTTGAGCAACTTTACACAGCCTTTAAACCAGTAGTGATCGAGTCCCTCGACAAAGTAAATGCACGGGAGTACTGGCGAAATGCGATTACCGCCTATAACAAGATCCCTTTTGTGAAGAAAAGCAATCCTGAACTGGACGATTATGTGACCAACCAGGCTTTAGCAGGTATGTTTGGTATGGTTGAAAAGAAAGAATTAGAAATCCGGGAAAACCCAGCTGTTCGTAGCACAGAGTTACTGCAGAAGGTCTTTTCTCGTCAAGACAAAAAATAGATTGAGGCGCCGCAGCGCGCAAAAACTAAAGCCCACTTCAGGTCATCTATAGATCGAGGTGGGCTTTTCTTTTTCTTGCACCTTACTTTCAATGACAATTTTCGGGGTTCGGAATAGTCAAAATGAACTTCAATGCTGTATTAACAGTATTCATCGGGAACACTTTTTCTCCGCCTTTTACGACTATCTATCCGTTTTATATTTTTTGGTTCGACAACCCCATGTCGTACTCAGTGAGTAGTAGCTGGGGAAGTATGATTCTTCACGAACTCGGAAGGGGTTTCCCCAAATTGCTTCTTGAATTGCGTTCTGAAAGTCTTGGCTGTAACATAGCCAAGTTCGTCCGCAACTTCGCCAATACCCTTGCCACTTTCCAGTAATAAACGGGCGGCCCGTTTCAGTTTGATGGTTCGAATAAATTCGCTAGGTGATTGGTCAGTTAATGCTTTAATTTTTTTCGAAAACACAGATCTACTCATGGTCATTTCCCGAGACAGGGCATCTACATTGAAGTTTTGGTTAGATAAGTTTGATTCGATGGTATTCGTAGCCGCCATTATAAATTGCTCATCCCTAGAAGTAATGACTATTTCTTTAGCATTCATGCTGTATTCCGATAGGAAACGATCTTTAAGTTGTTGCCTACTCTGAATAAGGTTTTTTACCCTAGCCAGGAGAATGTCACAGCTAAAAGGTTTCGATATATAGTCATCCGCCCCTGTATTTAGCCCCAGCACATTATCTTTTTTACTTCCTCTGGCGGTTAGCAGGACAATGGGAATGTGGCTGGTATTGATGTTTTTCTTTAAGCGTTTGCAAAGCTCTAAGCCATCCATTTCGGGCATCATGATATCTGAAATCACAAGATTAAGTTCCGTGACTTTGCAAATTTCTAAGGCCTCCTGCCCATTTGATGCCAGTAATACCTGGAAGTGCCCTTTCAAAATGTCCTTTATGAAGGTCGCAATATCCGGTTCATCTTCAACAACTAAAACAGAATACTTCGCTGGCAGCAATGCCTCCTTCAAGGCAGGCTCAGCGGCAGCAGTCACAGGGTCATATCCTACTTTCTGTCCGTCAAACCTTTCTTCCGCAATAGACTCTTCACTCGTTTCGTATCTGTGGTTTTTGGGTAGAAACACCGTAAAAGTACTACCTATTCCCAATCTGCTTTGTACCTCAATCTGGCCATGATGTAGGTCGATTAAACTCTTCGTCAAGGCCAGTCCAATGCCAGAACCTTTATTGGATTTTGAGGACTGATAAAATCGATCAAATACCCGGACCAAATCATCCTTTGAAATCCCCCTACCCGTATCTTTCACCGCAATCGATACAAACTCTGCATGCTTTGATTCCTTTTGTACGAAAACAGAGATATTTCCTCCAGGCCCAGTGTGCTTAAGAGCATTTGAAATAAGGTTAAACATGATTTTATCAATTTTATCATGATCAAACCAAATCTTTAGTTGATCTACCTCACTATGAAATGAGAGCGAAATATTTCGTTCTCCTGCCTCTATATTGAAGGCCTGCACGATGTCTCGAATGACAGGAATCAAATCCCGATAGCAGACTCTAATTTTCAATTCGCCTAATTCTGCCTGTCTAAAGTCCATCAATTGATTAACTAGGCGCAGCATTCTTTGCGAATTTCGATATACCATTCCTAGTTGTTTCCTAACGACACCCTTGCCTTGTCCCGATACTAGTATTTTTTCCAATGGCCCGAGGATGAGGGTTAAGGGTGTTTTAAATTCATGTGATATGTTAGTAAAAAACCTGGATTTGATTTGATGAATCTCCTCTGCTTTGTCACGCTCCACCTGAGCTAGCCGCAGATTATGAAGTAAGGTAATTCGGTTTTTTTCGGAATATCGGATCCCAATACCCGCCAAAAGCAACATAATGACATACATAGCATAGGCCCAGGTAGACTTCCACCAAGGAGCTAAAATGACAATCTCAATTACTGCTCCCGTCTCATTCCACAAGCCATCGCTATTTCGCGCTTTCACACTAAAAAAATAAGTACCTGGATCGATATTGGTATAGGACGCATTCCTCAAGCTTCCTACATAATTCCAATTCTCTTCAAAGCCTTCCAACCTATAGGCATATTGATTTTGTGGCGACATATTATAATTGAGACCAACATATTCAAAAGAAAAGACAGAAGATTGTCGATGCCCCAATACCAAGCGTTCTGTTTTGCTAATGTGTTTGTCTAAGGGAGAGCCCTTGACTCCAGGAAACACCTCCTCATTATTGATCAAAAGCTTGGTTACCACCACCTTTGGAGGATTTGGGTCTTTGCTAATCTTGCCAGGATAAAAACTGTAGATACCGTTAACACTACCAAACCAAAGTTTTCCATCTCGCGTTTGCAATGCTGCCGGACCAAATTGTTGTGCCTTCGTATGCTCTCCTAAAGAAAGTAACTCTGCCTGCTCCTTCTCAATAGAAAATTGACAAATGCCAAGACCTGTAGAAATCCAGAGATAACCATCACTGCCCGGAAGCACTCTAAATACAGCCGCAGCGGGGAGACCATTATCCACATCATAATGTGTAAAGGTATTCGTAGATCGATCAAAGCGATCTAGTCCTTTATCTGTTGCTATCCAATAGTGTCCATTTTTATCTTGATGAATGGAGGCAATTCGATTGCTGCTGATGGTGTTCGTATCAACAGGATCATGCATCCAGGATTGGAAACTATCCGTGGCCGGTTCATAAAGATTCAATCCCCAAGCGGTGCCTACCCAAAGATTTTTGGTACTATCCTCAAAAAGGAAAGTAATATCATCATAGCTGATATGTCCCTTTTTCGTTTTGTCCGGTCTATACATTTTTAGGACACCAGTATCAGCCATGTAGCGGTATAATCCGAATCCGCCAGCTGTGCCGATCCATAAATCGCCATTTTCATCTTCCAGGAATGAGCGGACATCGAGCGGCATTTCGTTATTGGGGTCATGCCTAGCCCAATGATGAGTAAAGGTTTTCTTTTCTTGATCGAGTATATCAAAACCATTCTGGTAAGTGCCGATGTAAAGTTGTCCCTCTCTATCTTCGTAAATTTGCTCTATTACATCGCCTCCGATACTTTCCGGTGCTTCTGGATCGTGCTGGTAATGCCGAAATCGCCCAGTAGATCGATCCAGGTAATTAAGGCCTCCATGGTCCAATCCTATCCAAATACCCCCATCACTTCCTTCAAACAATGCGATTACAGAATTACCGCTAAGTCCTGTTTCATTCCCTTTTTCATAAGTGTAATGCTCTATTTGCTTCCGATACATCTCTTGTTGCACCAAACCTCCACTGGCTGTTCCCAACCAAGTTCTACCTGCTCTATCCGTAAAGATTCGGGTCACAGATTGATTGTTCAATCCATAGGTTCGATTCAGCAGTGGTAGAACGGAAAAGGTCTCACTCTCCTTGTCATAGACATTCACACCACCGCCATCCGTAGCAAACCAAATTTGTCCATCCTCCCTTTCCTGAATATCCGTAATGATTTCAGCATTGAGCAGGCCTTCTACTACCGGGTCAATTGGAAAGGTTATTAATTTCCCTTTTTCTTTATGGTATTGAAAGAGTCCTTTCTTTGTTCCAATCCAAAGATTGCCATCTGTATCCTCTAATAACTTAATAATCTTTTTCCCATAGATCATGGAGGTAAGTGGTCCTTTCCATAGTTTTTTTTGCTTCTTGTTGAAATACAGAATGCCTAACCAATTGAAGCCGAGTATGAGGTTTCCATTCCCGTCTTCCAAAATACTACGTAGTCCAGTATATTCCGGATCTGCATAGCGGGTAAAGGTTTGTTGCTCTCGATCAAACAAGTGCAGACTACCATCCCAGGTTCCAATCCAAAGATTTCTTTCTGAATCTTCAAATATGGAAGCAATCGCACCACTGGATAAGCGGCTGGTATCAGCTTCATCAGGAAGGAAACGCTTAAAACTCCGGCGATCTTCCTGCAACAAGTTCAGTCCATAGTCCGTGCCAACCCAAAGGTTACCGTAGCTATCTTCAAATACTAGGGAAACGTAATGATGGCTAAGAGAGGTAGAGTCTCCAGCTTCATAAACGAAACTTTCAAAGTCGTAGCCATCAAATCTGCTTAGTCCACCAGAGGTTCCAATCCATAAGAAACCAAATTGATCCTGACACACCGTATGGACTCGATTATTCAGCAGGCCTTCTTCGATACTTAAGTAATGCCAGGAGATCGTATCCTTGGCCATTTGACCTGCAAGACTAGTTAAAAGACCAAGACTGAAACAGAACAGCAAGTGAAACTTCATTGGACTCTTTTTTCCTTTCAAAATGCAAATACAGCATAAAAAACCAGAATCACCCTCTTTTTAACCAGTTTCGACCCCTCCAATTCTAGATTGACCGCTTTCCAGCTCGAAACAACCCTTCATCAAAATCGAAACAATATATATTTGGCTTATTAGACAATATACAGCTTTATCTATCGACAAAACAGATTAATGGAAAAAATAAATCTGGATGACAAAAAAAAGGAAAGAAGGGAGTTGAGGATACAAATTGTATTAGCCATCGTAATCTTCGCCATCATTGGATGGATCATCTTTTTGAGTTAAAAAGATCGAATAATTCAGTAATAATTTTCAAGTTTATGAAAGCACTACTACGTTTATTAACATTAGCTCTCCCCATACTCGGGGTTTTGCTTTTGTCAAGCTTTAGTCAACTTCATGCTCAGCAACAGGTTTCGGGCAGTATTAAGTCACAAGAGGGCGCTCCTTTGATTGGAGCTACTGTTCTAGAAAAAGGAACGTCCAATGGAACTGTTTCTGATATTGATGGAAACTTTTCCCTGTCTGTTGGCGCTGATGCTACCTTGGTGTTCTCCTACACGGGATACGAAGGGCAACAGGTTGCCGTCGGAAGTCAAACTTCCTTCAACATTGTCTTAGAGCAAGCGGCCATTTCCCTCGACAATGTAGTCGTAACAGCGCTGGGAATCAAAAGGGATGAAAAAGCCTTGGGTTATTCCGTACAAAGTATCGAAGGAAAAGAAGTAGCTACTTCTTCTGAGGCTAATATCCTAAATTCCCTACAAGGTAAGATTGCTGGCCTACAAGTCGGAAGCGGCAACGGGGTTTCCGGCGGTACAACACGTATCACTATCCGAGGAAACAACTCCTTGGTCAATGGCAAGAACCAACCTTTAATCATTGTAGATGGCGTTCAAATTGAGAACTCTATCACAGGAGCAGGAGCCTCATCCCTCCTAAGCAATGAAGCCGGTCGAGACTGGGGATCAGGTATTAATAACATCAATGCCTGGGATATTGAGGACGTTACTGTTCTAAAAGGACCAAACGCGGCGGCACTTTACGGCGCTAGAGGTGCAAATGGCGTAATCTTAATCACCACCAAAAAAGGTGAGCAACGGCCAGGAATTGGCATTGACTTTACAACCAGTGTCATTCAGGAAGAAGCCTGGATGTTTAGGGATGTACAGAATGTTTTTGGTGAAGGTAGCGGAAACCCTGCCTCCCAAGAATTTGAACAAAATGACTCCGGACAGAATTTGCTTCCTTCAGTAGGATTCTGGGGTTCAGGTGCAAGTTGGGGTCCAGAAATGACGGGCCAGCCAGTTCTGTGGTGGAACGGTGAAGTATTGCCTTTCGATCCACAACCTGATAATATCAAAAATTTCTTCAATACAGGATCTAATAGAAGTTACAATCTAGCTTTTTCTGGAGCGAGTGAGCGTGGTAGTTTTCGGGCTTCTTTAACCCGAAACGATATCACCCCGATCACACCTAATACCGAAAGAAATCAGAATACTGTCAACCTGAACACTTCTATCAATGTAACCGATAAATTGACAGCAAACGCTACAATGTCTTATATGGACATTACGGCCAAAAACTCTCCAGTACTTGGTAATAGCGAGTCTTCTATCGGTAAAAACGTTTCTTGGAACTGGGGTCGAAGTTATCGTCCTGATCTAGAAGCAAACAATTACATCAATCCTGATGGGACCAGAACGGATCGAGGAGTTGGTTTTCCAGCAAACAATGATCTAGGTCGTGGGCGTGGTAGAGCAGGCTCATTTTTCTGGGGTATCTATCAGAATAATCAATGGAGAAATAGAGATCGATTGTTAGGTTCCCTAAGCTTAAACCTGGAAGTTTTGCCATGGTTAAATATCGAAGGCAGAATGGGAATTGACAATTACAATGATGATAATGAAAGTCGAAATTCTCCAGTGGATGCCGAGAAACTCGTCGGAGGGCGAATTTCCAGATCTTTGGCTAGAAACAGGATACAAAACCACGTATTCTTAATTCGTGCGAACAAAGACGTTGGAGAATCTTTAAACCTTAGTGCCAATGTAGGTGCTGAGCACTGGGGCCGCAGTTATTATAGCATCCAAGGCGATAATGGTGGATTAAATTTTGCAGATCCAGATCTATTTACTTTTAGAAATGCAGATCTAGGAAACCGATCGGCAACTGATATCTTTAATCGATTTAGACCTCAAGAAGGAAAATATGATAAGAGAATCAATTCAGTATTTGCTTCTGTAGATCTGGCATGGAAAAACATGCTCTACTTGACCGTTACGGGAAGAAATGACTGGTCTTCTACTTTGCCTTTAGATAATAACTCCTATTTCTATCCATCTGCATCAGTTGGTTTTGTATTCACAGAACTCCTTAATGTGGATTCTAGAGTTCTTTCTTTTGGTAAGCTTAGATTGGCTTACGCCAATACGGCTAACGATACAGATCCCTACCAGTTGGATCCGACCTTTAGCCGAGGTAATTTTGCTGGACAGCCTACCGCATCCGTTCGAAATGTTATTCCTCCAACAACCTTGGCTCCTGAACAAAGTAATTCTTATGACTTTGGCTTAGATCTTAGGTTCTTAAATGGAAAACTGAATCTAGATTTAACCTACTACTATATCAGTTCTACCAATCAGATTTTATCTTCTCCTCTACCACTTTCTTCTGGATTTAACTCCTTGCGTTTCAATACAGGAGAGGTCGAAAACCGTGGTGTTGAGGCTTTGATATCTGCCACTCCATATAGAACAAGGAATTTCACTTGGGATGTTGGATTTAACTTCTCTACAAACCGAAACAAGATCATAGCTCTTGCAGATGGTGCGGAGACCTTCAGATTAGGCGGTATTTTTGGCGGTAATGGTCCTGCTATTGAAGCTCGTCCTGGGGAAGACTATGGAACGATCATGGGTTGGGATTATACCTACTATGATGAAAATAGTAATGGTGTAACTGATGCTGGTGAAAAACGTCCAGACAATCGATTGATTGATGAAAATGGTGTATGGTACGAACTGACCAGTGAACGTGTTCCTGTAGGGAATGTAGTTCCAGATTGGATCGGTGGTATTAGCAATAGCTTTACCTGGAAAGACTTCCGACTAAGTGCCTTGATTGATATCAGACAAGGAGGTGATGTATTCTTTGGATCTCACGCAATTGGTTCTGCCTATGGACAATCTCCTGAAACCTTGGAAGGACGCTCGGCAGAATATGGCGGCCTACCTTATACTGATAGCGAAGGGGTAACTCGCAACATTGGGGTCATTAAAGAAGGTGTATATTCTAATGGCCAAGCTAATGACCAAGTGGTCCCTTACTACCGTAAGTATCAAGATGTTTTCTCTTGGGGAGCAGGTAGCGGACCCGTTTCTGCTTCTGTCTATGATGGTTCTTTTATTCGTCTTCGAGAGCTATCCTTGACGTATACAATGCCAAAATCTTTGATCGATCGATCCAAATTCTTGAATAATTTGAGCCTAACGCTTATCGGTAGAAACCTTTGGTTCCTACAAAATAATGCACCGCTCAATTTAGATCCTGCTGCTGTAAATGGCGCAGGCGTATCTCAAGGTATGGAGTGGGGCTCTTTGCCTAGCACACGCAATTATGGAGCCGTGCTAAGAGTTGGCTTTTAATCCTGTCAACCTTTAGCTGAATCTTATTTTGGACAAACCAATGTCAAGCCAAAAAGACCTACTACGCTCTTGAAATGATCAAGTATCTCCAGGTAATTTCTCAGAAAGCACTTGAGAGGAATTTTGGAGATACTTCATCAAGAGCAAAAAGGGGCTTGATGTTGTTCTAAATCAACTGAATCATATGAAGTTCTATAATAAATATTTTGCCTATCTAATGGCAGCAGCCTTCCTCTTCGGAACGGTAAGTTGCGAAGACGGTTTTGAGGATATAAATGTGAATCCTTTTAACCCTACCGAAACCAGTGTAAACTTCCTCTTTAATAATATTATTGCTTCGCTTCGTTACGAGCGAAATGAAAAACTCTATTTGAATGGTCAGAAGGTTTATCAGTGGTCACAATTATCTGTTTCTACACAAGAGGAACCTAATGAGATCAATGACCTAGGCCGAGATCCTGTGTGGACTGATTTTTTCAATGAATTGAGAAACATTCGTGAAGTTTCCAAGCGTTTGGACGATTACAGTGGAGATCCAGAACGAATGCAAAACCGAAGAGCACTATTAAACATCCTAGCCGCTTATAAAGTATTGCGCGTAACCGATGTATACGGAGATATCCCTTTTTCTGAGGCAGGACAAGGGATCAATGAGGCAACACAGATTTTTAGACCTAAGTACGATACGCAAGAATCCATTTACACAGCAGCACTGAATGACTTAAAATGGGCGGTTGACAATATAATAGTCAATGCTGATGCAACTACGCCCAGTGGAGAATCGTATTTCACCTATGGTCCGAATGAGACCTTATTTGGCAATGATATGCTACGCTGGAAACGCTTAGCTAATGCGTTAAGGTTGCGCTACGCTCTTAGAATGTCCAATGTGGATCAGGCAGGAGCTCAAGCGATTGTTTCAGATGTTCTTCAAGGAGGTTTGGATAATCTTCCGCAAGGTCATGAAGATATGTTAGCCTTTGGCAATGACTGGAATAGTGTAGGACCTGATATCTACTGGGCATTCGAATTCTTCTTTGGCATCCGAATGGGAGAAAATGCATGGAATCACATGACTGAAGATCCCAGTCCAGATGGCAGTGGAATTATAGATCCAAGAGTTCATGTCTATTTTGAACCCAATGTAGATAACCAATGGATTCCGGCTCCTCAAAATCCAGCTGTTCAAGATCAAAGAGGTGGAGAGCCTTATAACAGTAACCGCCGTAATGAACCTGATGCCTTCGATTTTAGAGGAACTTATTCTGCTTTCAACTTCTATTTGGTACAGAATAATGACAAAGGCTTAGAGTTCCATCTAGCATATCCAGAAGTCTGTTTCCTTTTGGCTGAAATCTATCAGCGCGGTTGGGGAACAGGAAATGCACAGGAATGGTATGAGAAGGGCGTTCGATCTTCTATAGAAAAATGGTATACCTTCGGAGCGACTACCCACCCTGACTGGGCCAATCCTCCTGCTATGCCTGACGACGCTGCAATTGATGCCTTCCTACAACATCCAAAAATTGCCTATGATGATGCTAATGGATTAACGCTGATTCATACGCAACGTTGGTTGGACTTGATGCTACAACCTCAAGAGGCTTGGCACCTTAGCCGTAGATCGGGATTAATCCCCATGCTAACGGTGCAGAATGGAGTGTCAGGTGCAGATGAGCCGGCTCCGAGAAGACTAAGGTATCCAGAGGACGAAAGGAACAACAACCTCTCTAATTACGAGGCACAGGTCTCTAAAATGAGTGGTGGAGATGAGCTTTCTTCCCGCGTATGGTGGGATGTCAACTAAATGGTAAAAAATAATTACCCAAAGTTCTAGTTTCATATTCTAGGTTTAATTATGAGTTGCATAGGAAAAGAGACATATAATTCATATGTACTCTTTTCCTATTTTGAGGTGATCTCGGCCAATTTCCCCCTTACTTCTGGCCGATTTTCACTCCAACTCCGAACTTCTACATGTGTCGATCTCTACCTATTCCTCCAAGTACGACTCCTTCGACTGGGAAAAATGGCAAACTAAGACTATTTTAGGAGGAGGAGTTATCTACCTAAAAGTCATATAAAGAAGTTGTTTCAGTTGATTGATTGCTCCAAATTGAGAAAACGAAGTGCTGAATTTCTCTTCAAAAACATGCTTAAACAACTTCAGAACCAAAAGGGTAAGGTGAAATGAATAGAATTCGTACCATCATTTTTGCATGCATGTGTTTGTTCATGTGTACAAACACATGGGCTCAACCAGACAACTTGTTCAGGTTGAAAGCAACTGCTGAAAGCGGCATTACCTTCAATAATCGCATTACAGACACCAAGGAGGCTAACCTACTCATTTACGATGGTTTTTATGCGGGTGCAGGAGTGGCCATCGGCGACCTTAACGGTGATGGATTACAGGACATTTACTTTGCTGGAAACCAAGTAGCAGATCACTTATACATCAATCAAGGCAATCTGCAATTCAAAGAAGTATCTAAAGAAGCAGGAATTCTCAGCCGAGGGGGCTGGTCAACCGGCGTCACTTTGGTCGATATAAATAATGATGGGAAATTAGATATCTACGTCTGCAAATCTCTATATGATGACAGCCCAGCCCTACGGAGCAACGAGTTGTATCTCAATATAACACCAGATGGGCAGCAAATCCCACTCTTCAAAGAAGCCTCAGCGGCTTATGGATTGAATAACTTCTGGCGATCCATGCAAGCTTCCTTCCTGGACTATGATCGAGATGGTGATCAGGATGTCTTTCTTATTAATCAGCCGCCAAATCCTGGCGTATTTTCTCCGATAGCTGGAATGGATTGGCGCGATACTTTATTTAGCTGCCGACTGTACGAAAACATTGACAACCAATTCATAGATATATCCAAAAAAGCTGGTGTGCTACAGCATGGTTATGGACTGTCAGCCACAGTTGCGGATTACAATCGAGATGGTTTTGTAGACATTTATGTGTGTAATGATTATGAGGCTCCGGATTTCTTATATCTCAACCAAAAGGATGGCACTTTTAAAAATACGATCAATACCTCCATGCAACAGATATCTTATTTTAGTATGGGATCGGATGCACAAGATATCGACAATGATGGTTGGACAGATTTAGTGGCTCTCGACATGGTTGCGGAAGACAATTACCGCCTGAAAGCCAATATGGGAGGAATGGAACCAGAGAAGTTTTGGCAAATTTATCATGCAGGAGGGCATCGGCAGTATATGTTCAATTCTATGCAATTGAATCAAGGGGTAGATCAAACAGGCAACTTACGGTTTAGCAATATTGCTCAATTGACCGGTGTTTCAAATACAGATTGGAGTTGGGCACCTCTTTTGGCAGATTTCGATAATGATGGGCACAAAGACCTCTTTATTACCAATGGAATTAGAAGAGATCTAAAAAACACAGATGCCATCAACCAAACGCAAGACTTGGTTCAAAAACAAGCAGATGCTTTTGTAAAAAACAACCCAAATGCAGGAGAAGTAAACATCTGGGATGTGATCGACCTGGATGCCATCATAAAATTAATGCCCAGCGAAAGGCTGATGAACTATGCTTTTAAAAATAAGGGGCAATACCAATTCGAAAAAACAATGTCCAGTTGGGGCTTAGAGCAAAAAACGTTCTCTACTGGCGCAGCCTATGGCGACTTGGACAATGACGGTGACCTGGACTTGGTGATAAACAACACAGATGATGTCGCCTTTTTATACGAAAACCAAAGCCTATCCCGCAAAAACCATTACTTAAGAATACAACTGCTTGATCAAGGAATCGCAAGAAGCTTCTTTGGCAGTAAAGTGTCCATCCACTATGCAGGACAAGCACAATATTTTGAATGTATAAATGCACGAGGTTATTTTTCTTCGAGTGAGGCGATTGCTCATTTTGGCCTGGGAAGGGTAAAACAAGTAGATAGTGTAGTAGTGCACTGGGGACAAGGCGGACAAAGTATCTTACGTCATGTAAATGCTAATCAATTGGTCGCTATCGATTATGCAGAAAGGCACCATGACCAGGTGGATATGTCCGAACGCGAGACACTTTTCAAGGAGGTGCCGACCGGCGACCTTGGCTTAGACTACCGGCATAGTGAAAATCCATTTGACGATTTCCAAAGAGAGGTCTTATTACCTCATCAAATGTCTATGCATGGGCCAGCCTTTAGTCAGGGGGACGTTGACAATAACGGTTTGGATGACATCTACCTTGGTGGTGCTATGAATACTCCGGGAAAACTATACTTGCAAAAGAAATCGGGTCTTTGGCTACCCCAGGAAGGACAAGCTTGGCAGGCAGATGCAAAACATGAAGATATCGGCGCAAGCTTTTTTGATGCAGACCTGGATGGAGATCTAGATTTGTATGTCGTCAGTGGTGGAAATGAAGCCCCCATTGGTGACGCTTATTACAATGATAGATTCTACCTGAACGATGGCACAGGCTCCTTTACGCGACAGCCCGCTGTCCTCCCAGACCTGAGGGAAAGCGGATCAAAGGTTATTCCCTATGACTTCGATGAGGATGGAGATTTAGATTTATTTGTTGGAGGACGTCAAGTTCCTGGAGCCTATCCCTCTCCTGCCAATAGCTATTTGTTACAAAATACATGGAAGGAAAAAGGAGAGTTAAAGTTCCTGGATGTCACGGCTGCTAAAGCGCCAGACCTGCAAGGCTTAGGCATGGTAACGGATGCCAACTGGAGTGATTTTGATCAAGATGGGGATGTGGATCTCTTAATCACGGGTACCTGGATGCCCATTGTGCTTTTGGTAAATAACAATGGGAAATGGGAAAGAAGTAAGGATGCTATAATACCGGCACAAACTGAGGGTTGGTGGTATAGTATTGAAGCTGCCGATCTTGATCAAGACGGAGACACAGATTATGTACTTGGGAATCTAGGACTTAACTATAAATATAAAGCTTCACCAAACGAACCTTTTAGTGTTCACTATGATGATTTTGATCAAAACGGAACGAAAGACATTGTACTAAGTTATTACAATTTCGGTGAGCAATTTCCGCTGAGAGGACGCTCATGCTCCTCTCAGCAAATTCCTACCTTGAAAGAAAAATTCCCTGACTATAATCTTTTTGCCTCCTCAACCCTACCCGAAGTGTATGGCAGTTCCGCTTTATCACGGGCCATTCAATACGAAGCTTATCAGTTCGCAAGCATTTGCCTCGAAAACAAGGACGGTAAATTCATTCCACATACCTTACCCGTTGAAGCACAATTCTCAAGCATAAACGATATCTTAATCGATGATTTCGATTCCGATGGGCACTCCGACCTCATCGTTGCGGGAAATTTATTTGGGTCTGAGGTAGAAACGGCAAGAAACGATGCTGGCCTAGGGTTGCTACTGAAAGGCAATGGAAATTTCCAATTCACAGCTGTTCCCATGACAAAAAGTGGCATCTCTTTTCCTTCAGAAATCAAACATTTAAGCTTACTGAAAACAGGAGGAAAAAAGTGGATCATTGGAGTAGCTAATAATGATAAACTCCATCTACTGCAGCTCAATCAAACTTCGCAGTAGGCGCTTACAGTCCTCCGCCCTCTTAAAACAATCACGACGCTTCAATCCAGCAATGCAAATGATCAAGCCATTAAGCACTAACCGCCATTTCTTATACGCCGTACTTTGGCTCGGAACTTTTTGTGTCACTGCTTCTGCGCAAGATACTCCAAGGTTCACCCAGTTATCCGCTGCTCATACTGGAGTTACTTTTTCTAATGAAGTCCCTGTGTACGAATTCATGAATGTGTTGATCTCACAATACCATTATAATGGCGGCGGCGTAGCGCTGGGAGATGTAAATAATGATGGCCTCGCAGATCTTTTTTTTGTAAAGAACTTTGGACCCGACAAACTCTACCTGAACAAAGGCAATATGGAGTTTGAAGATATTAGTGCAGCCGCAGGGATACAAGGGTTCCAAAGCTGGGAAACGGGGGTTACGATGGTTGATATCAATTGCGATGGTTGGACTGATATTTATGTATGTCGTTCCGGCTTGGCTCCTAATACCCAATATTCAAATCTACTATATATCAACCAGGGATTGTCAAAAGATCAAACTGGCCGCGATATCGTGACTTTTAAAGAAGAAGCGCTTTTGTTTGGCCTATATGAAAACAGTCATTCCACAGATGCTACCTTCTTTGACTACGACCTAGATGGGGACCTTGATCTTTTTCTACTAAATCATAATGTAGAGCGAATCACTCAAGCAGCATTTGACGCCCGGGATGGCTACCGACAAAGCAAGGCCAGTGATATTCTATTCCGCAATGACAATGGCCTATTCACCGATGTGTCTGAAGAGGTAGGTCTCATTGGCAAAGCGATCAGTAATGGATTAGGGGTGATGGTGGGTGACGTCAATCAGGATGGATGGCCAGATATGTATGTCTGCAATGATTTTGGTGAGCGCGATTACTTGTACTACAATACAGGGCAGGGCAAATTTGAGGAGAGGTTGCAAGAATCAATTGGGCATACACCTTTTTATTCCATGGGGGGGGATATTGGTGACATCAATAATGACGGTTGGTTAGACTTCATGACACTGGACATGACAGCGGAAGATAACTTCAAGCAAAAGGCCAGTATGAACGATATGAACCCAGATAAATTCTGGTTCTTGGTCGAGCAAGGCATGCATTTTCAATACATGACCAATTGTTTGCAACTCAACAATGGCCTGGGGGCGACGGATGGCCTAAGCTCCTTTAGTGACATTGCCATGATGGCAAATGTGGCTTATACAGATTGGAGTTGGGCACCTCTTTTGGCAGATTTCGATAATGATGGCTGGAAAGATGTTTTCATCAGTAATGGTTATCGAGTAGACATCTCCAATAAAGATTATGTGAATTGGTATAAAAAACGAGATCAGGAGTTGGCCAGTGTACCGGCCAGTAGTAGACGCTATGCAGAGGAGTTTCAAGAGGCTCTTTCAAAACTAGAATCTGAAAAAGTACCCAACTATGTATTTCGGAATAAGAAAGACCTGACGTTTGAGGATGTCACAAAGTCCTGGGGGCTAGCCGCACCCAGTTTTTCTAATGGTGTGGCTTATGGTGATCTAGATAATGATGGTGATCTAGATCTGGTGATCAATAACCTGGATCAAGAAGCCTTTATCTATCAAAACAATACAAGCTCCTCTGGCCTTGGAAATTACTTACAAGTAAAATTTAAGGGTTCTTCTAAGAATCCATGGGGTATCGGAACAAGTGTTCAACTATACGCCGACCAGCAAAAACAGTATCAAGAACTATACGTTACTCGAGGATTTCAATCCTCCGTTGCGCCTATTTTGCACTTTGGTCTAGGGAAAAAGCAAAAGGTGGACTCCTTATTGGTGCGCTGGCCCGATGGACAAGTACAGCGGCTGAAAAAAATCAATGCCAACCAAACATTGACGGTAGAATTTAGCCAGGCTAATAAACCACCTGAGACCTCTGGTAAACAGCCCCCAACTCTTGTTAGTAACCAAACACAGGAACGAAAAATTGATTTCCAGCATATTGAGAATGAATATGATGATTTTGCGCATGAAGTACTGCTTCCCCATAAGCTATCTACATTTGGTCCCGCCGTGGCGGTTGGAGATGTCCAGGGAGATGGCCTTGAGGACTTTTTTGTTGGCGGCGCGCATGGGCAGGCAGGAGCATTGTATCTCCAGTCGGCAGATGGCACCTTTGCTAGACAAGATCTGTCAATATTTCAAGCAGATGCCAGTGCTGAAGATGTCGATGCTTTATTTTTCGACTTGGAGAACGACGGAGATCTAGACTTATATGTAGTATCAGGGGGTAATGAATTCCCTGCCGGAGATAGCCGATATCAAGACCGAGTCTATCTCAACACTAATGGGCAATTTACCAAAGATGACAGAGTACTTCCCAAGTTCCTAGAGAGTGGTGGCGTAGTGACCGGTGCTGATTTCGATAGAGACGGAGATACCGACTTATTTGTTGGAACCCGGCTGCAGGTACATCAATATCCTCATCCCCCTAAAAGTTATCTATTGGAAAATAAAGGTGGGAAGTTCGTAGACATTAGCGCATCCAACGCCCCGATGTTATCCAAATTAGGTATGGTAACGGATGCCATCTGGACAGATTCTGATCAGGACAAGGATCCCGATCTTTTGATTGTGGGAGAATGGATGACTCCTACCCTACTGGAAAATAAGAAAGGACGGTTCCGAGATCAGTCCGATCGTCTGGCTGTAGACGATTTAAGGGGCTGGTATTTTCACCTGAACGTTGGTGATCCAGATCAGGATGGCGACTTAGATTATTTTCTGGGTAACCTTGGCTTGAACTACAAATACAAAGCCTCAGTTGAATACCCCTTTGAAGTATACGCCGGAGATCTCAATGAAGATGGTAAATCAGATGTTGTGTTGGGATATTATCAAGATGAGCAACTCTTCCCAGTCCGAGGAAGGCAATGTTCCGCAGAACAGATCCCGCAAATTCAAGATAAGTACCCAACGTTCAACGCCTTTGCCTCTGCGGGTCTACTGGACATCTATCAAGATATGGAAATTGAGGAAGCGCTTCATTATCAGGCCCGTAACTTTGCCTCGGGCTGGTTGATTCAAGAAACCAAAAAGAGTTGGACCTTTCGTCCTTTGCCCCAGGCAGCACAGATCGCTCCTGTCTTTGGCTCCGTCATCGACGATTTTAATACGGACCAGCATCTCGATCTAATGGTGGCAGGCAATCTCTATGGAGCAGAAGTGGAAACCCCCAGAGCAGATGGTGGAAAAGGTTTACTATTAGCAGGTAACGGAAGCGGACAATTTAGTGCCATTGATCCAAGTGAAGCTGGTTTTTTTGCAGGAGGCGATGTTAGGAATCTAGTTCAAATCAAGTTGGCGAATGGAAAAAAGGGAATCTTGGTTGCAGAGAGCGATGGACCGTTACAACTTTGGGTTAGCCAATAAACCAACATCATTTGAAATCCAATGCCTTTTTGGTCTAGATCAGCAGGTTAAACCAGCATTTAGCCCGGAGTACTTTGCCAAAAGCGAGGCTTCCCTTCTGCCTGGAAATCCTATTAGGTGAAATGCTACTGTCCTGCTAAAGCATCATTTTCTTCCCCATTCTGTACAGATTTGTCTTACCTTTGCGCGATGCAAGTCTCCCGCTCTATTCTGATCTATGTATCTTGTTTATTGCTATTGATGCCGCTCCAAGCATATAGTCAAGCATCCGAACGCTTGCCCTTTCTCGAACCTGCCGACACGTTCCACAATACTCGATTCTGGACATGCGCTATTGCCGGAACAGCCATCTATACGGGCTTTTCAATCGCCCTTTACGAAACCTGGTACAAAGAATATGAGCTTACGCGATTCCATACGTTTAATGATTGGGGAGAATGGCGCAACATGGATAAAATGGGCCACCTTTTCACAGCAGCGATGGAAAGTAGACTTTCTTTTGGTGGAGCCTTGTGGACTGGTATGGATAGGAGAAAAGCGATGTGGACTGGTGCAGCGGTCGGGACTCTACTACAAAGTACGATAGAAGTAATGGATGGTTTTTCTGAAAAATGGGGCTTTTCCTGGGGAGATGTGGCCTTCAATACTTTAGGAACAGGCATTTTCATTAGCCAAGAACTGCTATGGCAGGAACAACGTATAAGTATGAAGGTCTCTAATACACGTCCAAATTACTCCACCCAGGCGATCACATCCGTAGAAGGCAACGCTATCAGTAGTCCTCAACAACGAGCTACGGAGTTGTTTGGGGATGGCTTTTTCGAGACTTTTCTAAAGGACTACAACGGTATGACCATTTGGGCTTCCTTTAACATAGATGCCTTTCTGCCACAGCAACGAGGTCTCCCACAATGGCTAAACATTGCTGTGGGTTATGGGGCCAATGGTTTATATGGAGGGTTTGGTAACGGTTGGACAGATGAGGGAGGGAATCTTTTCAATCTATCTCCTGCCAATTTTCCGAGATATAATCAGTTTTATCTATCACTAGATATCGATCTAAGCCGCATTCCCACCCAAAATAGATTTTTGAAGTCTTTACTCAATGCTATCCATTGGATAAAAATTCCAGCGCCTACTTTGGAATGGGATACCCGAGGGGGTATGAAAGGCCATTGGCTATATTGGTAGTAACAGTACAATGGCATTGGGCTTATCTAGTTTTCTTAGTGCTAATAGGCTAGTGAAAGTTATTGGTCGCTAGCATATTGGCTACCAACGAACTAGTTGACGAGTTTCACACGTACTGCCTTTAACCCTTTAAACCCATTTTCAGTTTCGAAGGTCACCTTATCATTGGTATTCAATGGTCCAGGCAAGTCGTTGATATGTACAAAAATACTGTCTTTGGAGCTGTCATCAATAATGAATCCGTAGCCTTTTTCTTCATTAAAGAACTTCACTCTCCCATTACGGATAGGGTCTTCTTCTACTCGGTGTTGCGAAGCAGCTCCCAACTGAATATCTTCAACCTTGATCTCTTTCTTTTTACTAGGATCGGGTGGAGTACTGGTAACATTACCGTTCTCATCTACATAAGAAAGCATATCTTCAAAGGAAAGGGGGCCTCTTTCTTCTCTTTCCGCTTTCCGTTGAGCGCGTCTTTCTTCTTTCTCCTTTTTCTTTTTCCTACGTTTTTTTTCTTTTTCTTTTTTGTTAAATGATTGCTGTGATTTTGCCATAAGTTAATTTTGGTGAAAAACATCTTGTTCCCCAGAAGTGGATGAAAACCATCGGTAATGTACTTTTTTCAAGTAAAAGCCTACCTCTAGTCCCCAATTCAACGAGGAAATCTCAAAATAGTAAATTAAGTAGTGATGAAAAAATTAGTATTGTTCGTTTTCTGATCTTTGGTAACTATGTCATCCGACTAAGTCCTCCTTGCTTAGGGAAGATTTGGCCGGACACAAAATACAGGCGCAAGTTGTCAATTCTTCAAGCTGTAAATTTGGCCAGACTTTGCCAGCAAAGTCCCTCAATAATAGAGATCCTAAGAATTATTCACGCTGAAATCTATATTCCTCAATATTAGGCGTGGGTTAGTTTTGATTCTGGATCAGGCGAATTCCTGGTAGACATCCAAGAATTGAAGATTGTATAAGAACAAAATAGCCGATTAATGGGCGATGGAATGTAGATGGTATTGCTCCAATGCAGAAGATACAACAAAACTGATGCCATTTTGGTTTCCTAGCTCCTCACTTTTCTTATTCTTTTTCATTGAAGTCCTGTTACACTTGGCCCCTCATTAGTTGCTCAAACGGGATTTTGTTGGACTAACTCCAATCTATCTACTACGCTTCTACCCTCCAATATTGTTCCCGGAGATAAAACTGCATTTGCTCCAATTCGTGAACCATCTCCAATCAAAGCACCAAACTTTTGTACGCCAGTATCCCAGCTCTTCCCTTCTTTCTGGATAAAGATTCGCTTATCAGCTCTTTCATTGTAGTGATTGGCCGTTATGGCTCCTGCTTCGAAGTTCACTTGACTCCCTACAATGCTATCACCGATAAAATTGAAATGCGCAGCTGCGCTATGGGCGAAGATGATACTGGATTTAATTTCACAAGCTGGGCCGATACTTACCTTACTATCCAGGTATACCCCGCCTCTCAGATAAGCATGTGCACCAATAAAACAGTCGGGTCCTATAATGATTGGGCCCTTCAAGGTCACACCAGACTCTATAGTGGCGCTGCGATGAACATAAACTGTTCCGCTTTGGGCATACTCCTCATTCAAGGTTTTGAGAAGCCCCTTTAATAAAGTAGGTAATTCTTGAGGGAGTAGCCAAGGCGTTACAGAGAATTCCTGGAAAGGGCTATTTTCAAAACTTTGAATGAAGGAGGCAATGGTAATCATGGGGTACTTTTTTGGAGGATATGCGAAGCAATATCGATGTTTTGAGCAAAACTCAATTTCCGAAAGTACAAAGAAAGGACCTTACGCTCTATTTCGTTTGAGTTTTCGATATAATTTAGGGCCATACCACAACCACATGCCAGTGATCATTAAAACAATGAGTCCCAGCCCCAAGCCATTCATAGTGATTAATTTGAAAAGATCTCCAACGATCGAGCCATCATGTAGCTTCTCTATCCAATCTGAGTGTCGCTTTGCGATAGATAATATCTCGCCTGTAGAGCCATCGATTTGTACCTCCCACCAACCTTTTTCAAACAGTACCTTAGCAATTCCTTTGGAAGGTCGAACATCTATTCTATCGAGGCCATTCCCTTTGAGCTGAGGATGGGCTTCATCGAAGGCAGCTTGGGCAAGTTCAGCCAATTCAGCAATAGGTTTCCAATCCTGCAATTCCTTGCTAGCCCCCTTCTGCGTCGGAGGCTGAATCCAGTTGACATCTTTTTTCCAAGCTAAGAAAACACCTGTTAATGCACTGATAAGTAGCACGATAGCTAAACTCAAGCCAAAGTACTTGTGATACACCCGATATTTTCTAAGACTTTTTGTGATCCGTGACAACTTGTTACATTTAGTACCGAACGTTGAGTAGTCCGGTCAGTTCCTTTACTTCTTTCACGGTTTGTTGGGCTCGTTTACGAATTTCCGCTGAGGAGGCTTTTATTTGATTTTTAACTTCTTTTTTCTGACTTAGTAGTTCTGCCTTCTTAGCTCGGATCGGCGCACTAACCGAGACCAATGCATCTGCAACAGCTTGCTTTAAGTCAACATATTTCAACTTTCCCTGCTCGTAGTCTTGCATCAGACTATCATAAGCTTCCTGATGTTCACAAGCCTTGAGCAAACTGAATAGATTCTCTACACCAGCGCTCATTTCTCCTTCTGGGGTTTCGCCCGTATCTGTTACCGCTGAGCGGATCTGCTTACGGATTCTAGCTTCCTCAGCAAACACGTCGATATTGTGCTTTTCGCCCAAACTAGCACTCATTTTTCGATTTGGGTCAGCCGTTGACATGACTTTCGGCACCTCGGTATATAGTGGTTCCGGACAAATAAAGAATTCTTTGCCCATCAAATGGTTAAAACGAGTAGCGATATTCCGCGACAATTCTAAGTGCTGATCTTGGTCCTTACCCACAGGTACATAGCTAGCTTGATAAATCAAAATATCAGCCGCCTGTAGCACAGGATAACCAAACAAACCAGATGAGATAAAACTATCTCCACTTTTTTCCTGGCTTTGTGCACTCTTGTCTTTAAACTGTGTCATTCTAGTCAATTGCCCATAAGAAGCGAAACAGTTGAGAATCCAGGACAATTCAGTATGCTCAGGTATAAGGGATTGGATAAAGACATGTTCTTTCTTAAGGCCACAAGCCAATAAATTAAAGGCAAGGTCCCATACGTTTTCTCTTAATTTCTTGGGGGAGAAAGGCATGGTCATGGCGTGATAGTCTACGATGCCATAGAAGCAATCGTATTCCTCTTGCAGTTTCACCCAATTGGCTATGGCGCCAAAATATCTTCCAAAGTGTAAATTACCAGTGGGTTGAATACAAGAAAGTACAGTCTTTTTTTCCATTACTAATGTCGGTTATTATCTATCAAAAGGGACAATGGGAGGAGACAAAATCTCTTCACTAATATCCCTAGGTATTTGTAAATTTCGGGCTCAGCGGGCATTAAAATACAACATAAAATCTCAGTTCAAGAGGTTATTCATGCGTTTAGTCATTCAAGCCAAATCCAGCGATGACAGAAATTTCTACATTGACGAATTTAGGCAAGTTTGCCACCTCTACAAGTTCTCTGGCAGGAGCAGTAGCCTCATTGAAGTATTCTGCATAGACTACATTGATTCGGCTATATTGGTTCATATCACTTACAAAAACACTACACTTGATTACATCCTCAAAGGTCAATCCTGCTTCTTCCAAGATCGCTTGAATATTCTTCATGACCTGATGCGTTTCTGCTTCAATATTATCAGTAACTAAATCGCCGGTAGTGGGATTGATAGCGATTTGCCCAGAGGCATACAGGGTATCGCCATGAATAATCGCTTGATTATACGGGCCAACTGGGGCCGGAGCGTTAGGGGTGGTTATGATTTTCTTCATGTAGGTATGTGGTTCCAGGTATGAAAAGGAGCCGCCTATGCAACATGCTAGCCAAGCTCAGCGGCTTGGACTTGGCTAACAATTAAAACACAAAAAGCCCCACATCTACATTTGTTGGATGGGAGCTTACTGTGTATATCTTTGAGGAAAGATCTTAATCTTCGTACTCGGCTTTCACAAGCATTTTACCGCGGTAATACATATTACCTTCAGCATCATAATATGCACGGTGATAAATATGCTTCTCGCCAGTAGTGGAACAGGTGGCTACTTGCGGAGTAGCTGCCTTCTTATGCGTTCTACGCTTGTGCTTTCGCTGCTTCGAAATTCTACTCTTGGGATGTGCCATTATAAAATGATTTAATGATTCTCAATAGATTAATGTGGTTCTCTGACAATTTTTGTGTTTTTAAGTCACCTTTTAGTCGAAAGCCCTACTTCCTATGGTCGTGAGCCTTCCATTTAAAACGCTGACCACAAAAATTGTGGGAGAAGGTTAATGCTTGATAGTACTTATTCTTCTTTAAGCTTTTTGAGTTCATCCCAAATGGGATTGTCCTGTTGTTGCTCTTCGCTTTGGGTTTCGAGGTAAGTCAGCATACTTTCATCACAGGGTCGTTCTTTCTCCGCCTCACAATCGTAAGTCTTGATCATCGGAATAGCTAGACAGATAAATTCATAGACATATCTGGAGATATCCAATTTGGGAGTTTCCGGATGTATGAAGATTACCTCTGCTTCTTCCGCCGTTTCCTCAACAGAAAACTTAACCAACAATCGTTCTGCGCCTTCGATCGGCAAATCAATAGGAGCCAAACATCGATCACAATCTGTCTTGACGGTACCTTCAAATTCGAATTGAAGAACGTACATGTCAGATTGCTTATTCAGTTCTAGGCGTACCTCAATATCGCCATCATTAACAGGAGCACTTTCAAATTGCTCAAAAAAGGAAGTATCTATATCAAAAGTGTAATCGTGCAATCCTGGAAATAAGCCACGGATTGGGATCACAAAGGGTACTAGCCTATTCATTGCTAGTAATTTATCAATTAATGAAAACTCCTCATTTGGAGATTTTATAGCCGTTCGCATAAAACGGACCGCAAAGATAGTTTTTTTTCACCAATATGCGATCTTTAAGTTCACTATTTTTCCAGCTCAATGACTCGAAATCCCCATTTTTAAGGCGGTCTTCATTTTTTAATCGTCGGTTAACACGATAGCCCCTGAATAAATCGTTTAAAGCCTTACATTTGCAGCTATTCTAAAGTTATCTATCCGACTACTCCTCAGCTTATTTCAACAGGACTTTGTAATAACCCCACGCTAACGCCTCTTTAAGGTTGGTATAGTAGATTTTATTCTAAACTAATTTGTATGGAGCAAAAGACATCGTCGTCTTATAAAACCAGTTCAGAATAAGGTCTAGTTATTCGCAGTATTATATTCGAATCACCGGAACATGCTATCCAACACTATTTTGAGAATGAAAACACAGGCTTTGACTAAAGCACTTGCCCACGCGTGTAAAATTGGATATTACCTATCCTTTTGTTTTCTCTTGATCACCCCTAGTCGGGTATTGAGTCAGATCATCTGGCAGGAGACTTTTGCCACTTATCCTAATGGTACGCAGGGCTCTGCTATGTGGACTACAAATCACAATGATTGTGATGATGCCATGGACAATATGGGCAATAACTATTGGGGAGTATTTAATGGAGAATTCAGGGTAAACGACATTGAAGGGTTTAACTGTATGGGGTCAGGTTCAAATTTCTGGGGAGATAACCAAAGTTCCCTTACCACAGAGGTTATAGATATTTCAGCCCATGCTTGTGTGGATCTTTCTCTAGATATTAGATCTACGGGCGGGTTCCAATGCACGTCTCCCGGCACACCGATCAATACAACACCTGCAGTCAATAATGGGCATGATCAAGCAGTAATAGAATACCGCATAAATGGCGGAGGGTGGACCCAATTTGCAACGAATGGTTATATCTGCGGGAATAATAATTTACCTGCTACCGTTAGCCAAACTCAAGTTTCAGGAAATACGGTCCAGATACGTATTAGGCTGGGTAATGTCGCGAATAGCGAAACTTATTATCTAGATGATATTGTCGTGGAAGTTAATAGCACAACTCCTACCCTCTCCGGTATCGGCCCCTTCTGTAGTTCTGATGCCTCTACCCCACTTTCTACGAACCAGAGTGGGATTACGGGAACCTGGTCGGGTACCGGTGTTATTGGAGGAAATACCTTCAACCCTAGTACAGCCAATGTCGGTAGCAACACCTTAACCTTTACGCCTAACGCGGGACAATGTGCCAGCAGCAACACCATGAATGTGACTGTCAATGCGGGTCCTGATGTTGACGATATACCTAACCAAACTGCCTGTGGCTCATATACCCTACCTGTGATTACAGGGACCAATCTTTCGGGTAGTGCTGCCTACTATACGGCCACTAACGGGGGAGGAACTCAACTTAACCCAGGCCAAAACATCACTGCCGCAACCACTACTGTCATTTTCATATTCGATACCAATGGGGGCTGCTCTGATGAAGAGCAGTTCAACGTTACGATTATCCCTTTGCCGGTGATCAACGACTTGGCCGATCAATCTGTATGTGGTTCCTATACGCTACCCAATATCACTGGATCGAATCTAAACGGTAATGAAGCCTACTTTACACAAAGTGGACGATTAGGGACGCAATACAATCCGGGGCAAGTCATTACTAACACCACCACCCTATATATACATGGAGGGACTGGTGGGTGTAGCGATGAAGAAGAGGTCCTTATAACCATTACACCTGCCCCGGATGTGAATGACATTCCCAATGCCACAGCCTGTGGTTCTTACGTGCTTCCTGCAATTACCGGAACCAATTTAACGGGCAATGAAGCTTACTTTACGCAAACCAATGGCGGCGGCACCCAGTACAATCCGGGACAAACTATTTCTTCCAATACGGTCTTATTTATATACGATGGAACCGGTAGTTGCGATGATGAAGAAACCTTTTCGATTACCATCAACTCCTCACCAACAGTAGATGACATCCCCAATCAAACTGCTTGTGGATCTTACACATTGCCCAATATCACTGGAACAAATCTCACAGGGAATGAAGCCTACTACACACTAAGTGGAGGAAATGGTACACAATATAACCCAGGGCAAAGCATCAACACCAACCTCACTCTGTTTATCTATGATGGAACAAGTGGTTGTGATGATGAAGAGAGTTTTTCCATAAGCATTACCGCCCCCCCAGCTGTGGATGATCTAGCCAATCAGAATGTTTGTGGTTCTTATACCCTCCCAGCCATTACGGGTACCAACTTGACCGGAAATGAGGCCTACTATACTAATAGTGGAGGAGCGGGAACACAGTTCAATGCCGGACAAACTATTACTAATTCCATTACATTATTTATCTATGATGGAAGTGGTAGCTGTTCTGATGAAGAAGCTGTAACCATTACCATTACATCCCCACCAGATATCAACGATATCACCAGTCCAACCACTTGTGGCTCTTATACCCTACCCAATATCACTGGAACCAACTTGACGGGAAATGAAGCCTACTATACACTAAGCGGTGGCGGTGGCACACAATATAATCCGGGAGAAACTATTACCAGCAATATTACCCTCTTCATATATGGTGGCTCAGGGAGTTGTTCTGATGAAGAGCAATTCACCATTAATTTTATTCCCCCTCCGACGGTAAATGACCGACCTAATCAAACGGCATGTGGCTCTTACACCCTACCCAATATCACTGGAACCAATTTAACGGGGAACCAGGCTTACTATACCGGGCCAAATGGAACGGGTACAGAATACAATAGCGGAGATCAGATTACCAATAGCATTAGCTTATTTATTTATGATGGCGTAGCTCCCTGTGATGATCAGCAGCAATTTACCATCACAATCAACCCTGCTCCAAATATCAATGATATTCCTACACAAAACGTATGTGGCAACTATACTTTACCTAATATAACAGGGACCAATCTAACAGGAAATGAAGCTTACTACACTGGTCCCAGTGGAAGTGGAACAAGGTTAGACCCAGGAGATGAAATCACCAATAGTATCACTTTGTTTATCTATGGCGGAAGCGGGTCTTGTAGTGATGAAGAATTGTTTTCCGTAAACGTCACTCCTCGTCCAGAGATTGATCCTATTACCAACCCTACTGTTTGTGGAAGCTATACACTCCCTGCGATCACCGGCAATAATCTGACCGGAGGGCAAGCCTACTACACCAATTCTGGCGGACTAGGCACCTCCTATAATCCGGGTGATGTGATTAATACAACGACTACATTATTCATGTATGATGGGGCACCTGGGTGCAATGATCAAGAACAAATTATCATTACTGTTAATCCACCAATAGATATAGATGATTTAGCAGACCAGAACGCCTGTAATACTTATACCTTACCCAATATCACCGGTACCAATCTAACGGGCAATGAAGCTTATTTCACCCAATCTGGCGGGCAAGGAACACAGTTTAACCCTGGTGACAATATCAGCACGACAACCCTTCTCTTCATTTACGGAGGCTCCCCTGGTTGCGAGGATGAAGAGCAGGTCAATATCACCATCACACCCGCGCCAGATGTCGATGACCTAGCCGATCAAACCGCTTGCACCAGCTTCACCTTACCCAATATCACAGGGACCAATTTAACAGGAAATGAAGCTTATTTCACCCAATCTGGCGGGCAAGGAACACAGTTTAATCCCGGAGAAAACATCACTGCCACCACGGCCCTATTCATTTATGATGGAACAAGCGGATGTGAAGATGAAGAGCAAGTGACCATAACCATCACACCCGCTCCAGATGTCGATGACTTAGCTGATCAAACCGCTTGCACCAGCTTCACCTTACCCAATATCACAGGGACCAATCTGACGGGCAATGAAGCCTATTACACGCAAAATGGTGGGCAAGGAACACAATTCAATCCCGGAGAAAACATCACTGCCACCACGGCCCTATTCATTTATGATGGAACAAGCGGATGTGAAGATGAGGAACAAGTGACCATAACTATCACACCCGCTCCAGATGTCGATGACTTAGTAGACCCAACCTCCTGTGCCAATTATACGCTACCTCCTATTACAGGAACCAACCTAAGCGGGAATGAAGCCTATTACTCGCAAAGCGGTGGACTAGGAACACAACTCAATCCCGGAGAATCAATTTCTGTTACCACGACCTTGTTTATTTATGATGAAAGTGGCGCCTGTAATGATGAAGAAGAATTCACTGTCGCCATTGCAGGTCAGCCTGCTTTGGACCCTATCAATAATGTCAGCATCTGCGGAAGTTTTACTTTGCCTGCTATTTCAGGCTCATCTTTAAGTGGCAATGAAGCCTATTTTACTGGGGCTAGTGGTACTGGAACCCGATTTGTGGCCGGAGATGTTATCACGAATAGCACAACGCTTTTCGCCTTCGACGGAGCAGCAGGATGTGAAGACGAGACTAGCTTTGCCATCACCATTACTTCAGGACCAGATATAACCCCGTTGGATGAACAATCCGCTTGTTCTGCCTTCACCCTGCCAGTCATCAATGGTACAAACCTAACAGGCAATGAAGCTTATTTTACAGGCTCCGGAGGCACTGGAACACGATTTTCCCCAGGTGATGTGATCAGCGATAGTCAAACTCTCTTCATCTACGATGGCGCAACAGGTTGTGAAGATGAAGAAGCTTTCAGTCTAACGATTATCCCTGAACCACAGATTGATGACATACCCAACCAAGAGGTCTGCGAGTCTTTTATGTTACCTACGATAACCGGTGTTAACTTAAGTGGCAATGAGGGCTATTTTGATGGTGCCAATGGCACGGGAAATACTTTCCAAGCTGGAGATATCATAGATACTGATCAAGTGTTATTTATCTGGGACAATAGCAGCGGCTGCAATAGCCAACAAGTGTTTGAAATTATCGTGAACCCTGCTCCTGAGGTTGTTTTAGTGCCAACACCAGTGAGTTGTGCAGGAGGAAATGACGGTGGTTTAGCCACTTCCATTATAAGCGGTGTTTCTCCTTTTACTTATGATTGGAATTTTGATCAATTCGATGGTCAGGATACCCTAAGCGATATTACAGCCGGAATTTATAGTTTGCGCCTAACCGACGGAAATAATTGTACTACCACAAGCAATATGGAAATCCTGGAGCCTAGTCCGATTACTTTAACTTGTCAAGAAAACACGCCCGTTTCTAGTGTTGGAGGGAATGATGGTGTAGCCAGCATCAGTCTCTCCGGCGGTAGCCCTCCTTATGCCTTGAACTGGGATAACGCCGGGACTAGCGGCAATGAAACCATAGATCTAGAAGGAGACTTGCAATTGAGTGACTTGACTGCTGGCAACTATAGTGTGGTGGTCCTCGATGTCAATAATTGTGAAGCTAGCTGTAATTTCACCATTACCGACCCTGCTTGCTCATTGACTATATCAACTACGGCTACCGATGCGACTTGCCATAATAGTGATGACGGAAGTATTACCGTCACCATAAACAATGGCCAGGCTCCTTTTTCCTTTAGCTGGAATGATCCAGTTCTAAATGGGATTCAGAACCCAACCGATTTAGCTCCTGGTGACTATATGCTTAGCGTCAATGATGCTAATGGTTGCGAAGTCATTGCCTCCACTACGGTAGATGCGCCTACTGAGCTCAGTCTGTCTGGCCTGTCCGTTACTCCAGTTTCCGCCAGCGGTCAAAGTGACGGAGGAGTATCTGTGAATTATCAGGGAGGTACTCCGCCCTATCAATTGAGTTGGGAGGGAGCCATCTTTGGTACGCTCTCTGCTGCAACCAGCGGTGTCTTCGATCTGAACGTTTTTCCAGAAGGAGATTATACCTTACGAATTAGCGATGGCAACGGCTGTCAAGCAGCCATTGATTTCACTATCCCAGGAGTAAATTGTGCACTGAGTCTAGGCATCCAAGGACAAGATTTGAATTGCTTTGAGGACCGATCAGGTCGCATTCAGTTAACCATTACTGGCGGGATATCTCCTTTGAATATTGACTGGAATATTGATACCTTGGATGGCATCCGTAACCCCCAAGATTTAGCAGCTGGAGACTATGAAGTTATTGTCACCGATGCCAATGGTTGTAGTGCGACCGAAAGTATTAGTCTTCAGGAGCCCAGCCCGCTACTACTTACTTGTACTGCTGCTAATGAAGCCTCCGCTCCGGGTGCTAGCGATGGGACGATCAATATTGAAGTAAGTGGCGGTGAACCTAACTATACGGTCGACTGGAGTAATGGTATTATCAGTGGTTCAGAGAATCTCTTTATTCCTGGAAATATAGAGGTTGATAACCTTTCAGCCGGCGATTATGAAGTCTTCCTATTTGATGATAATGGCTGTATGACGACCTGTGGTGTTGAGGTTACGGAGCTTTGTCCTACTACGGAAAGTACTTTTGCGCCCACGTTATGTGCCGGGGAAAGTATAGTAGTCAATGGAAACACCTATGATTCCGATACTCCAAGCGGTCAAGAAATTCTGCTTAATGCCAATAGTTTGGGCTGTGATAGTATTGTAAATATAGATTTACAGTTTCTACCGGAGGCGACTAATAATATAATTCAAGAGCTATGTCAAGGTGAAATACTTATCATTGGCAATACAGAATTCACAGTTGATAACCCAACTGGAACAGCGATCATTCCTAATGCAAGTCCTGATGGTTGTGATTCTATTATTAATGTTAGTCTCACTTTCATTGAGGCAGCTGTTTTCTCTCTAGAAGGCAATGGCACGACTTGCCCGGGCACACCTGTTTCTTTAACCTTCCGAGCCAGTAATTTCTCCGGACCGGTGGACATCATCATAAGTGATAGCAATGGAGAATTGACTCCCGTTCCAAACCTAACCGATGGATCGACCTTTGAAGTATCTCCTACCGCTAACACTTCCTATCGCATCATGGATACCAATGCCAATGGTGACACTTGTCCCCCTGTATTGGAAGGAGAAGTCACCATTGAGGTAACCGACCTACTAATTGACTTGACCGCGAGCGATTACAATGGATTCCAATTGAGCTGTAATCAAGCGATGGATGGAAGCGTGGAAGTTTCTATTGAAGGAGGTACTGGCCCCTTCACTTATGCCTGGAGCAATGGAGCCACTACTTCCAGTTTGATCAATTTATCGGAAGGTCCCTATGAATTGACTGTAACGGATGCAATAGGCTGTCAATCTACCTCTGAAATTCTCTTAAGTGCCCCAGCTGCCATGGATGCTACTGTTAATGTCATACCTCCGGGCTGTAATGGAAATGGAGGAGTGATCAGGATCGAGGGAATTAGTGGTGGAACGGCTCCTTTCTCCTTAAGTCTAAACGGGGCTACTCCCCAGTCCATCAACGGCCTGCCTTTTGATTTAGCTTCCCTAGAATCCGGGAACTATGATCTTCAATTGCTCGATGCAAATGGCTGTACGTTTGAAACCAGTCTGGAAGTCCCAAATGAAGAGAGTCTGCTATTGGATCTAGGTGGAGATATTACGATACGTTTGGGTGATAATGCGAAGATCAGCGCCATTAGTAATTTCACAATCGACAAATTTATCTGGGAACCCAATGATTCTATTGTAGACCTAGGGAATAATGAATTTTTAGTGAGTCCAATGCATACGACGATCTATACTTTTACCGCAATTGATGCGGCTGGCTGCGCGGTGAGTGACCAAATCACTGTGCTAGTGGATCGAAATGTTGATCTTTTCCGTCCTACAGTATTTAGTCCGAACAATGATGGTGTCAATGATGTATTCCAGGTTTTCGCTGGTCCTTCAGTAACTCGGATCAATAGCTTCTTGCTTTTCGACCGGTGGGGCAATACGCTTTATGAAGGAAGAGATAGTGCTCCTAATGACCCTAGCCTTGGATGGGATGGGACTTATCGTGGCCAAGCCATGAATGCAGGTGTGTATGTGTATTATCTGGAAGTCACTTTTGTGGATGGAAGAACAGAAGTGTTTAAGGGGGATGTGGCTTTGTTGAGGTAGGAGGGTTTAGGGTTTAGGGTTTAGGGTTTAGGGTTTAGGGAAGTTAAAACCCTAAATTTTCAAGTTGGAATCCTAAAATTATCAAAGGCGAGGTAAGGGTTTATCGTTGTACCACCTTGGCTTTGTTGTCAAACTTCTTGCGAATATCGACCAGGGCTATGTCTATTTCTTCTTGATCATCATATGGGAGTTGAACGCCGACTTGGGTCAATTTACCGACCTTACGGGTATATGCTTCGTACCCTTCTTCGTATACTTTCTTGATCAATTTTTCAACATTGCCGGCATTGCCAAACGCGCCAATTGCAATCAAGGCATATTCCTGCTGCGGATTGGGTGTGATGCCTTCGGTTTCGTCTGGGGGGGGAGTTGGAGGACTATTTTGCTCCTCTGTTTGCTCATCATTGCTAGGCGGTGGCGTGGTTTCTGCCAGCGGATCCATGGTTGTTTCTTCTACCTCTTTGAGATCATCCGGTCCACCCTCAATCTCAGAAGGACTGATATTGACTCTTTCTTCCGGTACGACATCAAGAATCTCATCTTTTGGTACCTTATAAGCCACCAACAACCAAATACCTACTGAAACAATAATAACTGCGAGTGTAATAAATGCCGCCAAATTCCGCTGAAACCACTCTGCAATGTTGCCACTTAGTACATTCCCAAGACTAAAGCCCTTCTTCTGCATTTGCTGCTGGGCCGTGGTCATGACTGGGCGGTTATGACGGATAATGGGGTAAAACTGTACAGAAGGAAGCCCAAAGGAATCCGGATTAAAATTGCTGTCATCTGGTAAGAATTGGTATTTCCCTTCATAATTCTGGTACAAACGGCCAACATTAGGAAACACAACAAACTCCTTTCGCTTGATCGCAGCCTTCACATCACGGACATAATCACTGATAATTTTTTCTGCCTCTGCTCGAGGCAGATCATATTTGCTCACGATCAGGTCTAATAAAAGACCATCATCCATGACCAGATTCTCATTGAATTCCAATGATTTGGAAGGAGGATGTACAGCTCCTTGCACAGGCTCGATCACGGCAGACTTATAGTGCCCGACTATGGCTCCCAATCCCGGGATACCTACCGTATTATTATCATATAACAATGATGCTATGCAAGATCCTACATCTATATCCATGCTGCTTCGTATAAATAGTTCTCTGAAAACTTTTGTGCTTTAAGACAGCGTCTTCGATGAAAGCCTTGTTTATTTCGGTCACCATTCTGCTATCTACAACCTTGGCTGTCCGGCTGGCCATACGTGATCACAAAAGTCATCAGAAAAAGGTATAAGTTAAAAGTATTATATAACTTTTACTTGTAAGTTCAAGAGGCTAAAATACAGTATTTCGAGCAAAAAAGTAATGCGTTTCAACTCGACTCTTCTCTCATGTCCCAGAATTTCATGTATCTACGAGTATTTATTGGTTTAGGTTTTAAATTCTTCAGCCCATTTTGTGTTTTCTAGTTATTTAAATTTGACTCCTGTCGTTTTTGTCCAGTAGTGCTACTGGAATGTTTGAAAAACAAGTTTTGTCATGTGGCCAGCAAATATCCTGTTAAATTTGCCTTAAAATGTACTTCTCTGGCCGTTTACTCTTGAAATACAACTCGATTTCCCCTACCTTTCCCACCACATTTCACGCCCTTGTATTACTTACTGCTTAGTACCGGCTCACATAAACAGTAGCAAAGGCGGCTCGGGCATATACATATGCCTACAAACTCACTGACTACATCTCAGTTTACTCTCAAGATTATTTTGCTTTGCAACAGAAATTATAACCTTACAAAATTGCATTATGATTAAACGATTTACAACTTTCTCTTTTGTGTTATTATTTTTTGCCGTTACAGCTTTTGGTCAGCAACGGATTATGAATACTACTCCTGATCGAATGGCAACAAAGGCACTTCCTACCTTGGAGATTTCGCCACGGGCAGTAATGGATACTTTAGTTCCTCCTTCTTTTACAATGGATTGTGGCAACGAGGCTTTTAGTTTTACCATTACAGATAGCTGGGGTTTTATCGGAGGAACCAACCAATTCGGTGATACTGAAAAAGCGCAACGTTTTTCCTTTACGGATGTAAGTCCCTTCAACGTAACTGAAACCTGGGTATTTTTCAGCAACGCATCTGTTGTTGGTGATGCTGATGTAACGATCAAAGTTTACTCCGTGAATAATGATGGAGCACCAGATGTTCTCCTTGGTCGAAGCGATGCCGTGAAGCCTAGCAGTTTTGTCATTGATGACCAGTTGGCCCTCCCAACTAGTTTCTCTTTCAGCACCCCAGCCTTAGTAGAAGTAACCGACTTCTTCGTAAGTGTAGATTTTTCGGATTCTTATAATAATGCTACCGATACCTTGGGCATGTTTATGAGTAATGCAGACTGTGGAAGCGGAGATGATAGCTGGGAAAAATTCGGGACGGGTGAATGGTTTCCCATTAGTAACGGTACTGCATCATGGGGACTAGATTCGGACTTCTGGATACTCCCAATTCTAGAATTTGAGGATCCTAGCAACACCAATGACATCTTTGCTGCGCAAAACGGTTTGCAGATATTCCCTGCTCGCCCAAATCCAGCTTATGAGCGTGTGGATCTGCCCTATGAATTGAGTAAGGGCTCCAAAGTCATGGTCGAAATATATGCTGCCGATGGTCGATTGATTGAACGTTTGGATAAAGGACAAATGGGGCCTGGCAGTTATGTAGAAAATTATACGGTAAGTAACTTGCCAGCGGGTAGTTATGTATACGGTATCATCACTGAGGAGGCTCGTATTATGAGTCGATTTGTGGTGAATAAGTAAGAGGAAAGAAAACAGATGACAGACAGATGCCTCTGATTTTTGTTGGGGGTGTATCGTAAAAATAGAAAAGCGAAAGGTGAAGCTCGATATGGAGTCTTTGCCTTTCGCTTTTTCAATGCTAGGTGCGCAGACATATGAAGCTTTCTAAAACAAGATTGGGTTAAACTTCGGATGTGGGTTGGTCGAATTTTAGAAGAATGAGATAATAATATTTCTCCAAAAATGGAGAAGTCGAATTAGCGAAATCCGCCTAATATCGACCAACCCACTTCGGATATCTCAACGCTAAAAACTTGAGAAGCCCCCCCTATCCTAGGCCCTTTATTTCAAAAGCGGGCAGGTTGTTCAATTTCTTTTATTAAGTACGAGTGCTGAGACTCACGTCCTTGCTTAGGGTGGTTCTTAAGAGCGGCTTTATCTCACTGAGATGATGAATCAAATGTGTGCTACTGTTCTTGAGTATAATCTATCAAATGTGTGGTATTGTTGGTAAAAACACGCAACAATGGCTTGAGAATAGGCCAGGAAACCACGCTTCTGATACACTATGATCTCAGGTTTGCTAAAGCCATGGCTATTCCATCATCAATTCATCGAGTAAATGGTAAATCCGAGCATAGCTGTAGTATAGCCCTCCTTTCTACCCCGAACTCTGACTTCAAGCTGACGAATCTCACTCCGCAATTCCCTACCTTTGCGGCTGAAATATCATGGCCAAGGTTAGAACAGTAGATGGTAATTCGCAGTATCATAAAAGGCTTGATTATATGGTCGATGATGCAACAAGTATTGGATGATCCAGCGCATTCCAGCCTGAGGCTAAAGAAAAAACAACTATGGAATTGAAAAATAGAATCAATCGAGAAAAATCTGCTGCACTTTTCGCAGAAGCTAAAGAATACTTTCCCGGTGGCGTCAATTCACCGGTGCGTGCTTTCAAATCTGTTTCTGGACCTCCCTTGTTCATCGAATCGGGAGAAGGTTGTCGGATTACGGATGAGGATGGCAATACGTATATCGATTTTTGCTGTTCTTGGGGTCCACTGATTCTTGGGCACAACAATGAAGCCATCCGGGAGAAGGTGATCGCTACTGTAGCCAAAGGGACTTCTTTTGGTACACCAACCAAACTGGGAAATGAACTGGGCAAGCTGATCCTCGATAATAATAGCTTCATTGATAAAATAAGATTTGTGAGCTCTGGAACTGAGGCTGTGATGTCGGCGATTCGCCTAGCAAGAGGCGTGACTGGACGGAGCAAAGTAGTGAAGTTCGAAGGTTGCTACCATGGCCACGTCGACTCCTTGATGGTAAAGGCGGGCTCAGGGCTTGTTACCTTTGGGGTGAGTACTTCGGCGGGAATTCCACCGGAATTTGCGCAGGAGACCTTGGTTCTTCCCTTGGATCGCCCTGATCTTTTGGATGAATTATTAGCTGAACATGCTAAAGACATTGCCTGCATCATTATTGAGCCTATCCCAGCAAACAATGGTCTGCTTTTACAGGATAAGGAATTCCTTCAATTGCTGAGGGAGAAAACAAAGGCGCATGATATCCTTTTGATCTTTGATGAAGTAATCTCAGGCTTCCGAGTGGGCTTTGAAGGAGCCGCTAACCATTATGGTATTCAGCCGGATATTCTGACCTACGGAAAAATAATTGGAGGAGGTATGCCTGTAGGTGCTTATGCTGCCAGCAATGAGATCATGGGCCACATTGCACCGGACGGACCAGTTTACCAAGCAGGTACGCTCTCTGCTAACCCAGTGGCTATGGCGGCTGGTTATGCAGCATTGCAACAATTGATTCAACCTGGGTTCTATGATGGTCTGGGAGAGAAAACGGAACGTTTCGTGGCAGGAATTTTGGCTTACTGTAAAAGCAAGGGTTATGCCTTCAGTATGCCGCACGTTGGTTCTATCTTCTGGATTGCTTTTACCGATGAACGAATCAAACGGGCAGATCAGATCGATCCAGCCGGAATGGAGAAATTCAAAGTACTTCACCACGAGTTGTTGCAAAGTGGCGTATATTTAGGGCCTAGTGGCTATGAAGTTGGCTTTATCTCTGCAGCACATACCGATGCGGACCTAGCTGAGGCCTCTGAGAAGATTTGCGCTGCGATTGATGTGGCGATGGGGGGTGAGATTAAGGGTTAGAGTTTAGGGTTGAGAGTTTAAAGTTCAAAGTTTAGGTTTAGGGGTAAAGTATAGGTGAAAGGGTGCCTTAGGCTGTGCCCTTGCTATCCAAGAACAGGATTTATTTCATTAATTAAACATTCTACCCCATTATTCATTATCAGTAGCTATTAACACGCAGTGAGTCCACAAAATATCAGACTACGCCTTTTGTCATTACTTGTGATTGCCTATATGTTGCTGGCTTTCGCCTGGTGGTCTATTCTCTTATGGACTAATAACCGGGACGCCTTCAATGCAAAAGTAGAGTTGCAGCGGATTGGGATAGTGACGGAGAAAATGGCTCAGGAACAGAATAGTGGACGATCAGAGCAACAGATCATGGAAGAGGCGATCCAACAGTATTATAAATCTGATCCGTACCTGAGTCTTAGCAAATATTACAAGCGACGTGAGTACATGATCGTTGGTGAAGGAATTGTCTTTGTAATCAGTATGGCCATTGGGGTTTGGTTGATCAACCGGGGATACAATAAGGAGGTGACGGCCGCCCAGCAAAGACGGAATTTCTTGCTCTCTATCACGCACGAACTTAAGTCCCCCCTGGCCTCTATTCGACTGATTCTGGAAACCTTCCGCAAAAGAAAATTGACGGCCGAACAATCTGAAAAATTAACACGCAACGGCCTCACCGAAACCGAACGCCTTACCACTTTGGTGAATGACTTACTGCTCAGTGCTAAATTGGAAACGGTTTACGAGCCACACCTCGAATCTACCGACTTGGCCAAACTTGTTCGAGATATTCTGCAGAAACTCAGAGACAAATACCCTAAGGTGGCTTTCTCTTTGCGGGAGGACAATCACATTCCGGCTATAGAAGCAGATAGACTAGGGCTCACATCAGTCATCCTAAACCTTTTGGAGAATGCCGTAAAATACACGCCAGAAACTCCTAAAATTGATGTAGTACTCGATCGAGAAGAGGAGATTGTTAGCCTACAGGTGGCAGACAACGGCATTGGGATTTCGGACAAAGACAAGCGACAGATCTTTGAAAAGTTCTATCGGGTTGGAAATGAGGATACTCGGCGAACAAAAGGTACGGGTTTAGGGTTGTTCATTGTAAAAGAGATCGTTAAATCTCACGAGGGTCGGATTAGCGTTTTGGATAATCAACCCAAAGGGACTATTTTTAGAATTCAACTGCCGAGTAGCAAGAAAGCAGGATAAAAAAGTTTAATGTACGCGGATAAGAACAAGTAAAGGAAGTGTGCTTCAATGCTACATGCAACCTTGTTCATTTTTCGTTGTTGTGCATTGATCATTATACATTACACATTGCGCCAAGTATGATTCGAATATTGTTGGTCGAAGACGAAGAAAACATCAGAGATGTAGTTAAACTCAATCTGGAAATGGAAGACTTTGAAGTCGTAGCTGCCGGAAATGGCCGAGATGCTTTGAAGTACTTCAGGGAGCAACATTTTGATCTCCTAATTCTGGATGTAATGTTGCCGGAAATTGATGGATTCCAAGTCTGTGAGCAGGTGAGATTGACCAATATGGAAGTCCCCATTATCTTCCTAACCGCGAAAGATACTGCGATGGATCGAATATCTGGCCTGAAGAAAGGCGCGGATGATTACCTAACCAAACCCTTCAATTTAGAAGAGCTCCTCCTACGTGTCAATAACCTCATTAAACGGACTAGTAAAGCTCCTGAAAACACACCGGAGGTATATACTTTTGGCAGTAATAAGGTCAACTTCCTCACTTATGAGGCACAGAACGATAAGCAAGCCTTTAGTTTAACCAAAAAGGAGGCCATGCTGCTGAAGCTATTGATTGATCGACGCAATGAAGTGGTTTCACGCCAACAGATCTTACAATCCGTTTGGGGTTACGATGTGTACCCTTCTACCCGTACGATTGACAATTTCATCTTGTCTTTCCGTAAGTACTTCGAAAGTGATCCGAAGAATCCCAACTTTTTCCTCTCCGTAAGAGGGGTTGGGTATAAATTTGTGGGATAAGCGTAAAGTTGGCAACTCTCTTTATACCAAATCTCCCGTACCCGGTACATCTAATCTTTTCAAGGTTTCATTTGTGGCAGCCGCTGTGCTAAGTGGCAGTACAAATAAGAAGCCAATAACCGTCATTAAGATCAGAATAAATACGGCTCCATTACCCAATGCCAAGCCCTTGTGTTTGCGAACAAAACGAACACTTTGGCGCACGTTCGTATGGCGTTCTAGCGTGAAATCCATACTACCAAAACCAGCATAGTAAGCCTGAACCAGAAAGATGGCAGCGGTAGTAAAAGGACTAAAGACCGGGATCAAACCTAGTAGAAATAGGATAAGGGTAAAGAATAGTTCTCGGCTGATATTACGTAAGGCAATGCGAAGACCCCGCACCAAATCTCGGAGCATTTTTGATACTTTAAAACTCTGCTCAGGGACTCCCATCATCTTTTTCTCGATCTGCTCCGACATCAAACTCATAAAGGGTGAGGACAATGCAATGACCAATTGTTTGAACAAAATCAGGCCAAAAGCTCCTACGAAAAGGCCGCCGAAGACATTGGCTATTTTCAGCAGCGTACCACTCCCCCACTCCCAAGGATAAAAGGACAGTAACCAGCCACCGATATCATCGGCAATTCCCCAAGCAGTGCCAAAGATAGCCACACCTAGTAGCAGACTGATTAGCGCTGGAGCCAAGAAATACCCCCAAAGCTTATATTTTACAATGATCTTGAAACCATCGCCATAGGATTTAAACCCGTCCAATATTCCAGCAATCATAATGTTGTGCTTGATTTAGTTAAGTATGACGATACAATTATCCTCATACTTACAATAAACTACGAATAATGATTAAGTGAATAGTTTTTTCTACCTGGAAAAGTAATTATTCGACTATTTCTACCGCCCTCACCGGTCCAGCTGTTGCAAGAGCCATTCTTTTTCGAGCAAGGGTTCTTCTGCTTGAATAATACTTCGCAGGGCTGCCTTGGCTTCTCGGTCAAATGGGTTCAGTTCTACGAGCTTTCGGGTATATTTGATCAAATTTGAGTAATTGGTCCGGTGATAACCCAAGATTTTCTTCCGAATCAAATAAGCTTTCATGGATTGTAAGTGTGCATCCAAGGTATCATACCGATCTAGCTCGAAATAGATTTTTAAGGCCAGGGCCTTGGCGGATAGATTCAGGAGCAAATCCTTGTGCACATCCTTGGTAATCAGCGACAAAGCCAAGTCATATCGCTGACGTGTATATTCTAACTTAGCTAGATTGAAATTAAAGGTGCTTTCTCTATATTTAGGGTCCAGACTACGCTTGTAATCATGCATGAATTGTTCGACCCAAGGCAATTCGCCGCTCAAAATCCCCATCGCCACAATATTGCGGTAGGTAAATCGCGATAATTGCCCACCCTTTAATAACAAGCCCGTTTGTAAACCCGATTGATAGAGGTCTAGGCCCTCCCTAGCATAAGACTCGGTCCCATCATTGAGCCTGCGAATACAGTAATTGATCGCCAAGAGATACAAGCCATGTATTTCCTCATCGGGAAACTTTCCACCGTGCTCAAAGATCAATGCCTTAAATCGATCAAAGTACTCCTCTACATCTCGATGCATCAGCGCCAAATAGCAATAATAATACAGTCCGATAGCTGGAATTTCTAGTAAGTATGGGCGCTCCTCCAAATAGGTCAAGACTGCAGGTAGAAGTCCGAAATCATACTCGACTTTTCTGACGTTCTGATGGGTAATCGCTATACAGGTTTGCCAAAGTTTGTTAGAGAGAAAGCTTACATCCACTGCATCCGAAATGGTTTGCATATCATGTTTGACATTGCGCTTGTCGAGGGTGTCGATTTCAAATTGCTCGATTTCTAAGTAATACTTGGAGATATAAAAATCGGCATTGCGATAGGGATGCGCTTCCAATTTTTTATAAGCCTCTTTCAGACTGATCTGTGCTGGTTTTATCAACTCCCTTTTTCGCAAGGCAGAACTGAGTTTTCGCTTTACTTCCAATGAATCCGCAGAAAACTCCTCTAAGGCGACATATTGCTCTACCAATTTGTACAGTAGGCTCATGACTAAACGAATCTGTTGGGCATCATAGGAAGAAGCTGGATAGAGGTGCGCATGCACTTCCTCTTTTGTTGGTATGTTTTTTGCACTGGAAATGCAATCCTCTAAATAAGACAAAAGATCTATCAAATCCTGCCTTTGATTGAAGAAAGGAGAACGAACAAATTTCTTCATTTGCCTAAAGTCTCTCTTACCTAATCGGCTTAAAAGTTGAAACAGGCGACTTTTTTCCAATATTCTTTATTAAATATGAAAAAATATTTTTTATAAAAAAAAGCATAATATTCTATAAATCAAAATATTGAATATTAATTATTATGCATTACGATTTATAAAGTGTAATTTTTGTGTTTTTATAAGTAAGCTTTCTTCCGCACTTTTGTAATCGTAAAAACAAATAGACTCCCCCTGATCTCTCTACCTAATCCCCTTGGTAACAATTCGAAAAATTGAGAAACATGAACAAATTGCTGTACCTACTTACTTTTAGTTTTTACAGCTTTTTTCTGAGCGCGCAGGAAATTGTAATCACAGACAGTGATCTACTAGGTGATACGGTATACAATTGGACGAAGGACAACACCTATCTACTAGATGGTTTGGTTTTCCTGGAACGAGGAGGCGTGCTAAACATCGAAGCAGGGACAGTGATCCGAGGAAGGCAGTTTCCCAGTGAAGATGATGTAAGTCTTCTGATCATCACGCAAGGTGCTCAGATTAATGCGATCGGTACAGCTGAAGAACCTATCATTTTTACCACTGAAGATGACGAAGATCTTTCCAGCACCAATGATGTAAAGCATACAGATAGAGGATTATGGGGAGGCGTGATGTTGATGGGAGAAGCTCCGATAAGTGCTGGCCCTCAAAATATTGCCTCTTATCCTGGGTTGGAGCGCCCACAGCGCAATCGTTATGGGGGGGCTATCCCAGATGACTCCTCTGGGAGTTTGGTCTATGTTTCTATCCGTCATGCAGGAGCAGGAATTACACTCAATATTCCAAATAGTGGATTAACAATAGCAGGTGTTGGAAGTGAAACCGTCTTGCACCATATCGAGGTAATTGCCTCTGGTGATGGCGGGATAGAAATACTTGGCGGCGCTGCCCAATTGAAGTATATCGTCTCTGCGATTAATGCAGACAACTCCTTTGAGTATCGGCAAGGCTGGCAAGGTAAGGGACAATTCTGGTTTGGATTCCATCGAAAGAAAGTAGGAGATATTGGTGGCGCATTTGGAGGGGGAAATTCGAACGACCCAGATAACTTCACTAGCGCCATCATTAGTAATGCTACCTTTCTAGGTTCTGGCTGTGAAACAAATGATCCGGAAGATAGGCTCAATACCTTAGGTCTTCAATTCCGGGGGAATCTAGGCGGTACATTTACCAATAACATTATTAGTGGATTTAAGAAAGCCCTCGAAGTACAAGATTTTAATGGTGTTCTTGATAGCCGACAGCGAGTAGAAGAAGGTATCCTACGGATCAGCAACAATCTCTGGAATGAATTCTGTGAAGGGAGTGAGATCGGAGCTGGTGAGGATGGAATTTTTTATGTAGAAGAGGATTTTGAGGATACAGAGGCTTTGTTTCTGGTCGAGGCTTTTAATCAACAAAATAATAGTCTCACCGATGATCCGGGCTTAAAGTCTATTTGTAGAAAGACCCAGTATTGTCTTAACCCTCTACTTAGAAGCAGCAATCCTGCTTTGCACTTCGGACAGCCGGTGGACGATCCTTTCTTCGATCCTGTCACCTTTATCGGAGCCTTTGATGATTCCAATAATTGGATGGCAGGCTGGACTGGTTTGGAACACTATAAATACCTAGGCAGCAAGCAGCAAGGCGACGGGCAGGTGGTCATTGATCAGAATGGTAATTGTGAAATAGATCCACTCGAAGGTGGTTTTGAAGGCTTTATCTTAAGTTTCCAAGGAGCAGAGGATACTCTTTTTACTCAAACAGATGCTATTGGCAGATATAGTATAAGTTTAGACACCGGTGAATACATTGTTCACCTGGATCAACCAAATGAATACTGGTCGCTGTGCGACAATGACTTCCCTTTAAACATCCGTGACACAGGTATCATTGAGTATCCGAACTTTGTTCTACAAGCAGCAGAGGAGTGCCCATTTTTAACTATAGATATATCAACGCCCTTCCTGCGAAGATGCTTCGATAATACCTACAAAATTACCTATTGCAATTCAGGAACTATTCTTGCCAGTAATGCCGAAGTCCAGTTGACGCTAGATTCCTTGTTCACTTTTGTGGAAAGCAGCATCCCTTTTTCAGCTGAAGACGGGCTGTTGTATACCTTCCCCATAGGAGACCTCGGAGTGGGAGAGTGTGGACAATTTTCAATTACAATCAACTTAAGTTGTGACGCCTTCTTAGGGCAGAGCCACTGCCTGGAAGCAGTGATTAGTCCCAATACACCCTGTGGACCAGCGACACCTAGTGCTAGAATTGACATCAATGGAAGCTGCGAGAATGGGAACATTGAGTTTTCAGTCGAAAACGTAGGTGAACTAGGTATGGATGCTCCTAGTCAGTTAATAGTAATCGAGGATGATGTCATGTTTTTGACACAGCCTTTCCAGTTGGAACAAACAGCAGCTCTTCCTGTGATGGTGATTCCTGAAGGAAAAACCATTCGCATCCAAACCGAACGAATCCCTGGTGATCCCAGCAAGGGAATCGTTAGTCGGACGATTGAGGGTTGCGGGACCAATGGAGAAACGGACCCTCCATATAGCACTGGTTTTGTAAACCAATTCCCAATGGATGAGTATGAGGACCACGTAGCAGTGGATTGTCGAGCCAACCAAGGTGCTTTTGATCCGAATGACAAACGCGCCTTCCCCGCTGGCTATGGCACCAATTACGCCATTACCCCCGAAACACAATTGGAGTATTTAATTCGATTCCAAAATACCGGGACCGACACCGCTTTTACTGTGCTGGTACATGATACATTGTCACAACACCTGGATCCAACCAGTATTGAGATTGGGGCCTCCAGCCACGATTTTGAATGGAAACTCCAGGATCGGCTTTTGTCGTTCCACTTTGCAGATATTATGCTACCGGATAGTAATACCAATGAACCTGCCTCTCATGGGTTCGTTCAATTTAAGATCAAACCATACGTGGATAGTCCGTTAAAAACAGTTATCCCCAATCAAGCCTCGATCTACTTCGATTTTAATGAGCCAATCATTACCCCGGCGATTTTCCATACATTGGATCGAAACTTCATTGTGGTACCTAATATCAGTAGTGTAGATGAAGTAGAAATGGCACGGTTTCGCCTCTACCCCTCCCCTATGAATGAGCGAGCCATTCTTGAATTGGAGGAGCAAAATCTAAGGCAAGGACAATTTAGGTTACTCAATGCCCTTGGACAGGTCGTCATTGAGGATTCATTTGTGGGTCAGCAATATCAGTTTCATCGAAAGAATTTAGGCCCAGGCCAATACTTCTTTCAGGTTTTTGAAAAAGGAAAAATATTCATCAGTGGGCAGCTTATCATTCAGTAGCCTACTCTTTTAACGTAATAAACTATACTTATCTTGCTAGAGCAGGACTCCAGTCAGCTAAATATAGCGTCACCTATTTCTTCAATTCCTTTCAACTAAGCACGGGAATACTGTGTGGCAAGAGCTTTTATGTACAAAAGGTCTTGCACACACCTGACCTTCCTATGCCTCTTTTAACAAGCACAAGCTAGTCTTTTCTCTGAATGCGGTATTCGAGTGGGATTGCTGGCACACATGATCACTATTAAAACAAAAACAAATGCGAATCCTAATTGACATAGGACACCCTGGACACGTTCATTTATTTAAGCATCTAGCCCATAAAATCGTGGCTGATGGTGGCGAAGTCTTATTTACTGTTAGAGATAAAGAATGTGAATTAGAATTGTTAGAAGCAGAACACTTTCCTTACAAGAACTTTGGAAAACATTATAAAAGCCTTTGGGGTAAATTATGGGGCTTAGTCAAGTTTGACTTGGAATTATTCATGACCGCTGTGCGTTTTAAGCCCGACCTTTTATTGAGTCATGGCTCGATCTATGCGGCACACACGGCTTTCATGCTAGGCAAAAAGCATCTATCGCTCGAGGACTCTGGAAACATGGAGCAAATCCTCCTCTATCGTCCTTTCACCGAAACCATTTTGACTCCAGAGGTACTAGTGGAACAATTAGGCCCCAAGCAGGTTCGCTACAATGGGTACCATGAGATTGCCTATCTACACCCAAAATATTTCAGCCCAAATATTAGAGCTTATGAATGGCTAGGGTTAGAAACAGGAACGCCTTATGCCATTGTCCGATTTGTTTCCTGGAATGCCACGCACGATGTCGGTCATAAAGGTCTAACAGATACCGATAAGATTAAGCTCGTGAAGAAGCTTTCGGAAACCAAAAAAGTATTTATTAGTTCAGAAGCTGACTTACCGCCTGAATTAGAGCAACATAAGATTCGTCTTGCCCCGGAGCAACTGCACGATGCGCTATATTATGCCGATATCGTAGTAAGTGAAGGCACAACTATTGCTTCTGAAGCAGGAGTGCTGGGCACGCCTGCTATTTACATTAACTCAATTGCTCGTAGTTATGTCCAGGATCAGGAGAAATATGGACTGGTCTTCAATACTTGCGAATCAGCCAAGGTATTTGCGCTAGTAGATAAGATACTAGTTGAGGATCGGTCAGTATTCAGGGAACGAAGAGAGCAGTTGCTTTCGGATAAGATTGACGTAACAGAATTCCTCTATCAATTCATCAAAGATCACTACATCAAGCAGTTACCGGCTGCCATATCCGGAAGGTCCATGCCCTCCCTATCCTAAAGAGAGGGATAGCATCCGGAGCCATGTACGGTTCCACCTTTCTAGGCTTCGGATGCCAATCAGGCCACTAGCCTTCTGAAGGCCTATTGTTTAAGTATGCGTCCAAATGCCTGGCGCTGATCTTTAAGGTACACTTGAATAAGGTAAAGTCCTTTCGGTAAATCTCTGATGTCAAACTTTGTCTCTTGAGGATAGATGTACTGCTTAAGGACCTTTCCATCCCCAGTAAGTATCCGCACTCGTTGAACTACCGCTGTTGTTGATAAGTTAATGTTTAGTTCCCCAGTAGTAGGATTCGGGTATAGTTGAAACGCATCGGATGCAAACTGATCTTCAGTATCTAAGACAATCAAGTCACATGGATCATCTCCCAGTTTATAGGTGAAGGCTCCATTACTAAAACAGCGAAAATCAAATTCTGCTCCATCAAATGAACAAATAAAACTGCTTGCAAAAGGGTAAAAGACATAGGCATTCTGGCCTATTCTTTCTGTAGTAGTTTCCGGAAACTCATAAGAGATAGGTCCAATACCTTCTACCACAATTAGCTCGGGCGGAACCCCAAAAGAAGGGGCGTTGACGCGCCATTTTTGGAAGCGCAGCACTTGCCCAAGAACCTCCATTTCACCTACCTCCTTAATCTCGATCTCCAAAACATACGAGTCATTGCAAAAGTCGCCCAGAATATCCAGCATCGGAACGGAGAAGTGATCCCCCTGCTCAAGACTAAAATTGTAGATTGGATAAAATTGATCTTCCAACCATATGGCGACTGTATCACCACTTTCTCTTACAATAACCGACCGCTGGCGAAGTTTGGGGATTAAGTCTGGATCTAACTGGTCGATGATTTCTTCCTCAATTCGGATTACTTTTGCCGCTTGTCCCTGCAAAGTCGTATCACGATCGTATTGAATTCGCTGATAGCCAGTAAAGGCTACGAATCCAGTCACTTGATAATGCCATACATCTTGTTCCTGGAACCAAATTTGCCCTTGGAGGAGAAGTGGAAATAAGAGGCAAAGAAATAGGGTTAGGTTTTTGTTACTTTCCATTTTATATTGGTTAGTTGATGATAAATCCGTCAGTTAGCTTAGTAAGCAATGGCAAAACAATAACTTCCTCATCTGTAGCTATTTTGTGATTTGGTGGTGTTAAAAAGCCTCGTCGAAGCGCTGCTTCGCCTACGTTTTTTGCCTAGCTAGACTACAAAATAGCTTACTCCAAAAACGGGAACTTATTTTTCCACCGTTATTAAATTTAACACCTGTAGCTGTCATTTCCCAGTTGAAAAAGTAGATTGCAATTCTCCTTGCAAAATTCACAGGCAGCTATTACCAGTAGTCAACAGCTGTCTGGTCTAGAAATCAAGTCTATTGTTTTTCCTATTTTTCTTCTAAAATGCGCGAAATTATCTTCAGCGATCCGCACCGACAAAAACACTTCGATCTATTCAACCGTATGAATCATCCACACTATTGCATTTGTGCGAATGTGGATATTACGGCCTTGCTCTCCTACCTGCGTAAGGAAGAGATGATGTTCACCCCGGCCATCGTATATCTTATTAGCAGGGTAGCCAACGAATTGCCCGCTTTCAAACAGAGGATTCATGGAAAAAAGGTCATCGAACACGATCAAGTAAACCCTTCCTTTAGTGTTCAGACGCAAGTCTCGGATGTCTTTAGTTTTTGCGAGGTGAAATATCAGCCCTCTGCTCCCCTATTCATTGAGGCCACTAAGCTACAAATGAAAAAGATGGAGGAAGATCCGGTAATTGAAGATCAAGATAGAGATGATTACCTCTTCCTTTCCTCCCTCCCCTGGATCAGCTTCACGGGCTTAACGCATGCCATGCATTACCACCCTTGTGATAGCGTACCGAGAATTACTTGGGGAAAGTACTTCGAGGAAGGAGATAAGATTAAGATGCCACTCTCTTTGCAAGTACATCACGCCTTGGTCGATGGCAGGCATATGGGGCAGTACTATATGCGTTGGGAAGAACTGGCAGCCGATCCAGAAAATTGGCTTAGTACTTTATAACATAAATTTCTCCGCTTTCTGGCGGTGTCTTTTATGACTAGGTAAGGTCTTTCTAACGAGGTCTAGGCGAAAAAGCCGCAGTAGAAAAACAGCAGTATCTAGTGTCACACTACTTAAGTGAGGTCTGATCGCTCTCTAGCCCATTCTAGAAAATTGATGTAATCCAAAACACGCATCTGTTTTAAGGATTCCTGCTCAGCAGCTAATTGTTCGAATAGTTGCCTGAAGGCTCCTTTTATATCTGATTCGCCGATGGTACTTATCTGTACAAAAAACCGGAGTAGCAACTGCTCATAGGCGGCCAAGGCCCCAGTTTTCCGCAAAAAGCGACGCATACTTCCTACATAATAGCGTAGTACAAATGAATTTTGCAACTCTAGATGAACCATCAGATTAAGCCAGCGAATATACCGTTGCAAGTCCATCCGCTCGCCCTTAAACTTATGATTGAGTACTCGATTGATCCAGTGCAACGATTGTTCAAAATCTCGTTCAATAAAAAATAGATTGGCAAACTGAAACCAAAAAGACAAGAGGTAAGAAGACGGAACATTTCCCTTTTGGTTCAATAAGAATTCCTGTATATCAGCAATGGCCAACTGAGCCGCGGCTATGTCTTTTTGATCTCTATACAATTCCAATTCGATATTGTAGGTCCGAAGGATCAGTCGGATCGTAGGCGTATCTAATTGTGGCAGGCTAGCATAAAAAACTTTGGCTCTCCCGATCAAGGCCAATGCCTGCTCTTGTTTCTTTTCGAAAAGTAGTAATCCTAGTAAATTATTGAGATTCGCCGGCCAAATGCTGGGGTCATTTTGTAAGTGCTTCGGGTGTGATTCTAGCTCATTTACCAATCGCGTCAAGACTTCTTCTGCCTTAGCTACCTGACGCTCGGAAAGGAAGTTCAGATAATCTACATTAGTCTGTAAAATTCGGGATTGCAAAGAAGATCTTGCATTGTGGGGGGCAACTTGTATCTGTAGTAATTTTTGCCAGAGTCCATTCGCATGCTCCATGTCCACCAGCAACTGCTTCTGTTCCTTGATCACCTCTCCTATACTGGTCCTGTCTCCTGGTACCTGCGCTTGAATCAGTTTTCTTTGCCAATACAATGCATCATATTTCGCGGTCTCCAATTCATATGTATCTGCAATTTGTGCCGCCTTGTTACAATCTCGTTCTGCCATGGCATATAGGCCCTTGAGGTAAAGGATTTCCACATTCTTCAGTAGGTCGTTGACTTTAGCCTTTTGGGAGATTTCTCGGTGGTAATTCCGTAGGGATTGCAAGATCAATTCATATAGGTATCGTTTACTTAAATGAAAATGTTTAATAAATTTCTCATTTTTGAATTTTACTTTTATTATCTCTTCATCATATTCTTCTTGCTTTTCTATCACAGAAAATAGCTGTAAGTAAATAGCATCCTTATTGGCATGTTTAAAGTGCATTTTAAGATATCTCTTCTCCGTCCTGGATAGAGATTTGATCAAAAAAAATAGAAAATCTTTCCTTTTCATGCCATTAATGGTCGAATAGATTACAATATAACAATGTATTTGAAATTTACATTTCTCAAAAATTACAACCTACCAATTTGTTTCTTGCCCATACATTTGTGTCAACAATAGAAAACAGGTTCAATAGCAAGTATTGGCCGACACTTAAGTAAAGTCAGTATCATCTTTAACTAAGTAGTTGATCCAACAAGGCCAAGGCTGCTAGAGGTCCAGAAAAAATTTGTTAATCATAAAAATCCTGATCATGGCAAACGCGATCAACTGGTTTGAATTACCTGCCACCAACTTCTCAAGAGCTGTCAAATTTTACAATGAAGTCACCGGAAAAGAATTACAATTCTTCGATCAAGGAGAGTTGCAGATGGCTTTTTTTGCGGCAGAAAACAATGGCGTAGGAGGATGTGTAACCTATGGCAATGGCAACCAACCCAATGCTCAAGGCACACTTGTATATCTCAATGGAGGGGATGACCTGGCCACCCCATTATCGAAAGTGGAAGCTGCTGGCGGTTCTGTGGTTATGCCAAAAACTTCCATAGGAGAGAATGGCTTCATGGCCATCTTTATGGACACGGAAGGAAACCGAGTAGCTTTGCATTCTATGGAATAAGGCGTTACTCATCCAACCGGTTTAGCAGAGGTGAGAATCAATCTGACTACGAGGTTCTCACCTCTATAATTTATGTTTCTCCGACAATTCTTGTGTTTTTAAGCCAACCTTCTAGCTAGAATGCTGACCAGAAAATTGTCGGAGAAGGTCGTTCATTTACTAATCATATCGACCTATACAATTTCAATTTCCTATGCGTAATTCCACCCTATCTGTACAATCCATTTCACCTTCCGCTTCTTTTGATTACCAAAGCCAATATGTTGAAATCAACGGGCACAAGATTCATTATATAGAAGTTGGAAAAGGAGAGCCCATGTTGTTTGTACATGGCAACCCCACCTCCTCTTATGTCTATCGCAATGTCATAAAGGCGGTAGCGGAACAAAGTAATCGCCGCTGTATCGCAATTGATTTACTTGGATTTGGTAGATCTGAAAAGCCAAACCTCACCTACACCCTTAAGGTTCACACAGATATTATTCAAGCATTTATAGAGCAATTAGACTTGCGTTCCTTAATTCTTGTGGCGGAAGACTGGGGCGGATTTCTCGGGAGCTATGTCATGACCCGAATTCCCGAACGTTTTGAGTCTGCCATCCTAATGGAAACCTTTCTTTGGGCGATGGAGTGGGAAAAGGATTTTGATCCTAGATTCAAGCTCCCATTCAAGATGATGCGATCTCCACTTGGTTTTCTTTTCACACGGGTATTCAATATCATGGTGAACAAGCTGATTCCAGAGCATTGCCCTATATCCGATGAATCCTTGCAATACTACAAAGATAGTTTACCGGATTTCGCCTCTAGAAAGGCCATGGGGGCTTTCCCAAACCTCCTTCCGATCAATGGTTACCCTAGGCATAGCCTCGATATGGCACAAGAATTGCAAGCTGGTTTAAAGAAGATCGAGTTTCCAGTCTTGTGGTTGAAGAGTGACCCTGGAGTGGTCGTTTCCAATGTCAATCCTTGTGGCATGCAACGTTTAGAGGAATTGCAATCCATTTTACCTCAAATGATTGTTAAAGAATTTGGACCCGGTTATCATTTCCTGACGGAAGAAAACCCAGATAAGGTGGTGGCCTTTATCAATGAGTGGATAACTTTACTTTCTTCTTAGGCAAATCTCGTGGGCAATCATAAAACGAGATGAAAAAGCGACCGGAGGAAGCGTTTCTTTTCATTTTTGAGTGCCTCAAAACACGAGATTTGTCTAAGAACCCTTTACTTATGGAAGATTGATAGTATGCTGAAGCATCTCTTTTGCTCCATATGAAACAGTTGACAACACCAATAAATCTATTCTAAAAAAGCATCAAAATTATAACAGCTATGGCGTTCTTCACCGATGATTTCTCTGCCTTCTTTAAAGAATTGGCCAAAAACAATAACCGAGACTGGTTTCAGGACAACAAAAAGCGGTACGAAACTTCCGTCAAAAAGCCCTTCGAAGCCTTTGTCACGGAAATGCTTGGACGCATTAGTGCAGCCGACCCAAGCGTCCAGATCACAGCCAAAGATGCTATCTTACGCATTAATCGAGACATCCGTTTTTCTAAAGATAAAACACCCTACAATCTTCATCGAACGGCTATCCTTTCTGCAGGTGGACGAAAAAACAAAGAGATTCCAGGTTTATTCTTGCGGCTTTCGCCAGAAATGATCGCTGTGATGGCAGGTGCCTATGTCGTAGGGAAGGAGTCACTACAAAGAATCCGAGAAGCGATCACGTTTGACAGAAATTCACTATCAAATATAATTGATAATAAGACTTTTATAGAAAAATTCAATTCCATCAGAGGAGAACAAAACAAACGAATACCGAAGGAGTTTCAGGCCGCTGCCGCTGAAAATCCCTTAGTGGCGAATAAACAATTCTACCTGATGGCAGAATTATCACCTGATTGGATCACGAAAGACGACCTGGCCGACCATCTCATGACTTATTATCACGCCGCTCGCCCATTGAATGACTTTCTTCAAAATGCCATGGAATCATGACCGAAGCACAAGCCTTTTACGAATACATTCGAGACAAGCTTTGCAAAAACGACGGGGTTGCCATGGGTAAAATGATGTCCTCCCCTGCCGTTAAGTACAAAGGAAAGGTATTTACCTTCTTCCACAATGAACAAATGACTTTCAAACTAGGGAAGGATTTTGAGCCCGAGGAGCAAGGATTACAAGGCTGTAGCTACCTCAGTCCCTTCAAAAATAAGCCTCCCATGAGAGCATGGATCATCGTGCCCTGGAGTGAGAAAGACCGTTGGGAAAACCTGGCTCAATTGGCTTTGGAAAAGATTCGATAAGTTAAAGTTTAGATAGGCACTGGTCAATTGTTTAATATTTCCCGGGAATAAGGGTAATCCTTACTATTTTCACCTAAGCAATGACGAAAATAGTATGAAGCACTATCTACTAGGACTATTGATTATAGGCTTTTCTCCTGCTCTCCACGCGCAAATTAAGTTCACTGAATCCAGTGAATTGCTTTTTCATAAGGAAGTTTCCAGTGGTGTTGCAATGGGGGTAGCGGACATGAATGGTGACAGCCTAGATGACATCATCCGTCTGGATGATACACGCAAACTTAGAATCGATTACCAACAAGCTGACTCCCTCTACTTTACCGGCAAAAACCTAAATACCATTTTTGGTAACAATTGGAGTATTAGCATCGGAGATATAAATAATGATGGTTACAATGACATCTTCACTGGAGGTGTTTACAATGGTATGAAGGTATTGCGTGCCACAAACCAAGGTGAAGCCTATCTATCCCAGGTTTATACCAGTCCTTCTATCTTCCTGCAAGGCTCCAATTTTGTAGATATCAATCTTGATGGTGCCATTGACATCTTCGCTTGTCATGACGAAGGTCTATCTGTCATTATGCGCAACGAAGGGGATGGCCAGTTTATGAATGATACAAGTCTATTACAAGCCGTTTCCACTGTTCCCTCCGACAACTCCGGCAACTATGGCTCGGTTTGGACTGATTTTGATAATGATCGAGATCTTGATTTATACATTTCCAAATGTCGTGAAGGTGTAACCGACCCTGAGGATGGTAGACGATTAAATCTGCTGTTTCGAAATGAAGGTAATGGGCAATGGTCCGAAGTAGCCGATAGCGTAGGCCTACAGCCCAAAGCACAAAGTTGGGCAACTGATTTTGCTGACATCGACAATGATGGGGACCTCGACTGCTTCATCATTAACCATGATAAGCCCTCGCAATTGCTGTTGAATGACGGAACTCATCATTTTACTGATATTTCAGATAGTATAAACCTGGGCGGTTTCCTAGCAGGAAGTACCCCGGCTATTCAATGCAAGTTTGCCGATTTTGATAATAATGGTTTCCAGGATCTTCTAGTCACTAGTACCGGGAATAGACATGTTTTGCTATTCAACGGCGGTAACTTACAATTTACCAAGGGATCAGATAGTTTAGCTACTGCCCAAAGAATACAATCGGCCAGCATTGGGGACTTGAACGGCGATGGTTTTTTAGATATGATAGCTGGTTTTGCCAATTCCTATAACCAGCCTTCCACTGAATCGGATCAGCTCTTTCTCAATAATGGAAACGATAATCACTATCTGAAGGTCCTCCTGAATGGCCATCTTTCAAACCGCAATGCCATTGGTGCCAGAGTGAATTGCTATGGTCCTTGGGGGATTCAGATTAGAGAGGTGCGGAGTGGAGAAGGATATGGAGTTATGCACAGTTTTACTCAGCATTTCGGCTTAGCACAATATGAAAACATTGATAGTATAGTAGTCTATTGGCCTAGTGGAGTGATAGATAAGATATTGACCCCAAGTATAGATCAGTTATTGGTGATCGAAGAAGGACAAAGCTGTACCGTGGATCTTGCTTTTAGCTGGGAAGCTTCGGAGTTTGCAGTGCAGTTTCAATCATCCTTAGCCGATTCCCAAGCCGTACATTGGAGTTTTGGAGATGGGATCGATACAATGGCTATTGCTCCCAATCATGTCTTTGATTCTGTCGGCATCTATGAAGTTTGTGCTGAACTGGAATTAAGTTGTGGCCTAACGGATCGAACTTGTCAAATGGTAGAAATAACTTGCCTCCCACCTACGGCAGAATTCACAACAGCGGCCAATGAACTGGACCTGACTTTTACCCCTTCGGATCAAGATGGAATATTCCATAAATGGACTTTTGGAGATGACAGCGACAGCTCCACGCTTGCACAACCCAATCACAGCTATGCAATCCCCGGTGATTACGAAGTTTGCCTTACCATTACAGACAATTGCCAGACGATTACCTCCTGTCAAATCATTGCTGTCAATTGCACTCCCCCTACGCCAGATTTCACGATAGCTCCCAATGAATTGCAGGTAACCTTTACGGACGCTTCACTAGGTGATCCTACAAATTGGGCATGGTCCTTGGGAGATGGAGGCACAGCCGACACCAGTGCCTTTACTTATACTTATGCACAACCCGGCACCTATGAGGTCTGCCTTCGGGCTACCAGCATCTGTGGAGGAGCGGATCAAATGAAATGTAGGAATATCACAGTCAGTTGTCCAGCTCCGTCCGCCACCTACGTGTATGAAAAAGATGGACTTATGCTGACTTTCATGGATGGCTCCAGCAATGCTCCCACATCATGGCTGTGGACATTCGGCGATGGCGATACTTCTCTTCTTGCCAACCCTGTCCATACCTATACGAACGCAGGCCAATATGAGATTTGCTTAACCAGTAGTAGCATTTGTGGAAGTGAACAAACATGTGAATTGGTTAATGTTGGCTGTGAGCCCCCTCTTGCCAACTTTTCCGTTGAGGGTGCGGGCTTGCTACAATCTTTTCAAGATAGTTCCCTCTCAAGCCCCACATCATGGCTGTGGACCTTTGGTGATGGAGGTTCGAGTGAATTGGCATCTCCTTCCTACACTTATGTTGAATCGGGGAACTATGAGGTATGTTTAACGGTAAGCAATGCTTGTGGTAGCCACCAGCTATGCCAAGAAATCATGATCATTAACTCTGGGATAAACTCACCGACGAACGCCCAGTTGTACCGGGTTTTCCCTAACCCTGCTCAAGATTACCTACAGCTAAGGTGGGATGCCGAAGCCCCTACTCCTGAGCGGCTAGAGATTTTTAATATTCAAGGACAATTGGTACATAGTCTTCGACCTACTAACAATAGTATCTCTCCTATCAGGCTAGTGTCTTTCCCTACTGGCACCTACTTGCTTAGGATTGTGGCCATGGGACAAGGACAATGGCTACGATTTATCAAAGAATAAGGCAAATTGGAATTTACTAGCCCTAATACCCCCTAGTCAACTAGCTAGTCATGGTATTGATCTTTCTCTAAATCCTCTCCTTCACAAAGGGCGCACTAAAGTTCAATGCTATTTCAGCCATTCACAATGTTCATATACAGATTCCTGCACTAGGGTCTACTTTTGTATGTGCTTCCATGACAGCACTGGTGATTTATCCTGTCACTGCCTAATGATTTAGTGCCTTTACTTAGGGCTTCGTTCCTAGCAAACTCTTCCTAGCCTACCCGTTCCCGTTATTCTTATTCCCCTCCTTCTTCGTTGGCACCGTAGGGTTGGCTGCAGGAGGAATTGGCATTGGAATCAAAGTCCCATCCTTGGGCACCGCCCCATTGGTAGCAGGCATGACCGGCTGCAAAATAGGCTCTGGTTTCGGATCAGGCTTAATGGAGGGAAAACTTAATACAGATTTCAGCGGCCGAACGGAGCGCCCAGCCGACCTATTTCCTTGTAGGTGAACATCAAGTGATAAATTGTAATTCACCATGTTCCGATCATCAATCTTATCCAAAGGATAGGTATCTAAACTCTCGATGGTTATATAATATCTATGCCGTTGTGGGTCTGCCTGGATATCAGCCAGATTCACGTCTATCTTCTTATCACTACGTCGCACCAACAAGTTGCCGATATACGGAATTTTACTAAAATCAACGGGGTTGTCTCGGTCCTCTAAATCGACCACGAATTTCCATTGAAAGGCAAAACGGCGATCCTCTTTCTTGCTCAGATCAAATTCCCCGCCAGAGATATTGGCAATTGGATGAGCACTGGTCTGAATTTCCTCATTCACATTGAGGTACAAAAAGGTACCACCAACAGGTCTACGGCTTTTGATACGGTAGGAGAGTTTCAGGTTTCCGGGGCGGCTCGCCAGTGGACCTCTGAAATTACTCGACAAGGGTTTTCCAATCACTGTAAATCGACAACCAAATGCCCCAGTCTTACTGTCTTGGAAAGGCTCTGCTCTCAGCGAAGGTAAACCATCGTAAACACCAGGAGTAACATATTCAAGTTCCCAAAAATTAGCCGTCATATCTTCTGGAATCCCCTGTACCACCACATAGTGCTTGTGCTCTGCCCCTTCAGTCATGAGTGGAAAATCCCGCGTTTCTTGAAAGATGGGCTTAATTCCTTCGAAGTAGCCTGCGATGTCGGCAGGACGTGGCAGAGGAGTGAACAGATTTTGACGATAGTAATCTCCTCCAAAATCAGCAAATATGATCGTTTGCCAATCGGTTCCAGAAAAAGTGGTAGAAGATGATCTTCCGACCCCGAAGCTCGTCTTCAATCGCGTCGATAAAGGGCCATTGATATTCACGCCTACTTCTGACTCCATTCGAAAGTTATCTTCAGCAGAAGAGCTCTGTTTGATCATTACGCCCTCAAATTCACGTAAATAGAAAGCTTGGTTAATAAATTTCGGGTTGGCCGTATAGAAGTTCCACAGATTCATCATGGCTTCTGTGGTACGATCATCATTGGCTTGTAAGACAACCCCCAGTGGAGACTGGAAGGAACCGGACAGCGCAACGACACTCGATTCACGTCGATCATCGGAGTCTAAGGCCGTCTTGAACGCGACGTAAGGTGGCTCAATCCCCGCATCCAGCGCTGCCTTCAGATAGCCACTACAGTTCTTTGTCAAGATAAAGGAATCGAAATTCGCATCCGGGTTGATAACGAATTGATTATTTACACTGGGTATACGAAGAATGCGAGAAGGGCTATACTTGATGGCGCCAAAAGGCTTGCTTACTTCTTCTCCGTTAAAGATATAGTACAACAAACCTCCTCCTCGAATATCCGCCATTTCAACCTTAGTTCGTAAATCTCTACGACCTAGGAATTTGCTAATGTCATAAGGAACAAAATCTCTTTTTCCATCACCGATGGAAAACCCACAATAGGAAGTGTGCTTTTTGAAGATGTTTTGAAGTGCATACCCAAGAGAAATACGAGAATAAGACCTTTGAGGCGGCCATTCTTCTCCACGAATCTTCTCCAACTTGTTTTTGAAGCGATTGTAATTTTGGGCAGATAAATCTTGTGTAGGGCTTAGTAAAACAGCAAGTACCAATAATAGTAGCAAGCGAGTACTCAATTCGGAACTCATAAAATAGTTGATTTTTCAATTATTCTTTGACGCGACTTGAGGCGGGGTATAGGAGCTTGTTATACCTTACTCCATCAAACTGGGTTGACTGTTTAATCAACCGTTCATGAAAAGGTACGGATGAAACCTTGCCGTGCCTGCAAACCGTTTCTTTTGCTTGAGCAAGACCCAAAGACGAGCCTTATCACACTATAATGCAAAAAAAGAAAAAAGTTACTTGAGGAGCGCCTCTTTTATGAATTCTTTAACAGAGAAGTTGTTTAAAATCAGAAGCGTATAGAGTAATTAAAAGAAGGTGTAATAGGAATGAGCGAGACCTGAACCAATTCAGGCACTTCTGTTAAAGTATTATTTTCATCAGAATAAGTGGACCGTACTCGGATATAAAGTGGGTTTTGACGATAGTATGCATTATACACTCCTACATTGAAAATATGCAGCAGGTTCCCAGAATAAAAAGTCATATTCGCTCCCAAATCGAGCCGATGATATACAGGCATTGAAGTAGCGTTCTTGCCTTCATAATTTGGATAAATTACTTCGATCTCCTCTGTATCAGCAGTACCCGGTACACGTAAAGGAATACTACCTCGCGGAAAGGTAAATCGGAAACCTGAACTCAAGGTCCAATTCGCTGTAAGTTCTAGCCAAGGATTTACCCGATGCGCAGCAACCACTTTCAAATCATGTCTACGATCATACTTGAATGGGAAAGGGTTTCCATTATTTACAAACTCGAACTGCCGCTCTGACCAAGCCAAGGTATAGGCTAACCAGCCGCTCGTTCGACCTTTCGTTTTTCTAACCATCACCTCCATTCCATATGCTTCTCCTTTTCCTTGCGTCACATTCGTTTCCCAATTGTTGAAGAAATTAGCACCTTCAGAATAGGTCAGAAGGTTATCCATACGCTTGTAATACCCCTCTACCCTCAAGTGCAGATCTTCCTGTAAGTTCACCTTGACTCCACCCACGCCTTGCCAAGTATCTTGCGGTTTGATGCGATTAGTAGATGGAACCCAAATATCGGAAGGCAAGCCCAGTCCAGATGGTGACAATAGATGCAAGAACTGAGTCATCTTACTAGCTGAAGCTAAAAAACTAAACCGTGGATTAACTTGCCAATGTGCCGAAATTCTTGGCTGTAAGGAATGATAGGCCTTCCCACGCACATGCATGTTTGATAATCTCAGGCCAGCATTTATCGATAAATCATCGCGGAGTTGGTATTCATTCTCGACATAAAGATCATATTCATGCGTCTGTATATTGAGAATCTCAACCCCTAAATCATTATCTCGAAAAGTATCCTGAGATACAACAATCCCATTAGCCATATTGCGAATAGAGCCACTTACACCAAATCGCACATAGCTTCGATCAAAAGGTATATAATCGAAATCTGCTCGTAGAGCAGTTTCTTCTATATTAGATTGGAAAATACCTTCATATTTCCGATGTTGATAAGCCCCTGTATTCAGTAAGATCACAGAATCGCGCTCATCAAAATTCACCTCTACATCCAAATTAGAGTAAGAGGCCGTGATATTAGCTACGAGTTGATTATTAAAGACGTGATTCCATTTAAAGGCTCCCAATTTATTGCCCCAATCAAAACGTTCTTCATACCGTTGGGGGAAAAAATAGGATAGTAGCAGGCCGTTAGGGCCTTTCAAATTCAGTGTATCTCCGGCATAGCCCTCATTGATGAAATTATCGGCCCCTTGGTAATAGGTCAAGTAGATCTTATCTTTCTCACTAAATCGATAATTGACCTTAGCATTAAGATCATGGAAATCATAGCCCGTGGAGCCATCATCCCCATTACCACTTTTGATAATTCGAGAAAAGGGTTTGAGGTACCAATTGATAAAAGATTTCCGAGCACTCAAAATAAAGGAGCTCTTATCCTTGACGATCGGGCCTTCTACCGACATTCGAGTCGTCAACATTCCAACATCTACGCCCCCTTTGAATTCTCTTTTATTTCCGTCTCGTGTACGAATATCAAGGACACTGCTGGTTCTTCCACCGTAACGGGCAGGAAATCCACCTTTTACCAAGCGAACGCTACTAATCGCATTGCTATTGAAGATGCTAAATAGTCCAGCAGCATGTGCCGTATAATAAATTGGAACGCCATCGATTAAAGTAAGATTCTGGCCCGGTTCCCCTCCTCGGACATGCATACCTTCTACTCCATCTGTCCCCGTCTGAACACCCGGCAATAAATACGCAACTCTGACGGGATCGGTCTCTCCTCCCAATCGAGGCAACTGATTAATGTCAGCAATATTTATAAATTCTTCGCTTATCCCCGTTTGCAAATTGAAGTTGAGAGAGTCATTCGCCACTACAATCACCTCGGGTATCATGTGGATTGAACGCTTAAGACTAAACTGAAACTGTTGATTTGCCTTTAGGTCAAAACTCAACAATTGCGGCTCATATCCGACGTAAGACAAGGACAACTCTACTCCTCCTGACGGTAAGGTCAAGCTGAAAAAGCCCTCATTATTTGTGATAGCATATTTCTGTGTGTTTACATCCACAATACTCGCCCCGATCAAAGGCTCTAGCGAGGAACTATCCGATAGAAATCCACTAATGGTAAACCAGCGCTTAATGGGAGGGGGATCTCCAGCGTAAATAATGATCCGGCGATCTCGCTGTTGATACTTCAGAGAAGTAGATTGAAAGAGCCAATCCAGGATATCTGCCACTCGTTTTTGGTGCGCTTGATAGGTGATTGTTTTATCGGGAAGGATATCATTACTGAAAGAAATCTGCACATTTGCCTCATCCACCAATAGGAAAAGCGCCTCCGACAGGGTATTATTATCGAAGACAATAGAGATCTGAACATCAAGTGGCTTTTGAGCCCAAGCACTGATACTGAAACCTCCTAGAAACAGTAAAAGCAGGACTTTTCTCATCTAATCCATGGATATTGATCAAATATACAAGTTAATGCTCATAGTATCAAACGTCTACAGTCCCTAATCCGCGCCCTCACAGGGCTTAATTTTTCCCTCCCCGAGCATTTTTCAGAAAAGGGCAAAACAGGCATGTAAGCTAGAATTGGATTATTTTATCTGGCAAAAGAATGCTAATTGCAGCCGTTAAAACTAAATGTTGTACAATTTTAAAGGTATTTGATAGGCCATACCAGAAAGTTTAGACAAATTCACCTATTAAAATTCAAGTTTTTTTTGAAAATTACGGCGGCTTGGCTACATCGGGTTAAATCCAACACAATATGGGAAGTCAGATCACGGCAAGATCGAACCCGTATTCTGCCCCTGGGTTTTGCTACAACAATTCCTACACCCGCATTCCAATCCAAGTCCGCCCATCCTCACAAGACCAAAGACGATAGATAGCCCTATCTTTTTTAACCAATGATCCCAATAGCTTCTTTGTCGGAAGACTATCACTTTAGTCTATTCGAGCCTATTTGGATAAACAGAAGAATCATTTGTTCAACTAATAATCAAGCTTAATATGCAATTTGCTACTACAGATTTGGTTGTTTTTGCAGGCTATATTATCGCCATGATGGGATTCGGCGTCTGGATAGCCAATCGAGATAAAGCAACCACTTCGCAAGACTATTTTTTGGCTAGCAAAGCCCTTCCTTGGTGGGCAGTAGGTGGTTCTCTAATTGCCTCTAACATCTCCACCGAGCAAATTATGGGTATGAATGGCTCTGGCTTTGAAATTGGTATGGCCATCGCCTCCTATGAATTGATGGCGGCCATTACCTTGATCATTGTGGCCAAATTCTTTCTACCCGTATTCCTAAAAGAAGGGATATCTACCATGCCACAGTTTTTGGAACGTCGATATAACAAATCGGTCCGATCCATTATGTCGGTATTCTGGGTAGCATTATTTGTATTTGTGAACATTACTTCAGTACTGTATTTAGGTGGTTTGGCCATTGAATCCTTACTCGGGATTAACTTGATCTGGGGGATCATCGGATTAGTCCTTTATTCTGCTTCTTTTTCCATATTTGGTGGATTGAAAGCGGTGGTGTGGACAGATGTAATTCAGGTGATTGTACTCGTGCTGGGCGGAACTTTAGCCTCCTATTTTGTGGTGTCCGCTGTAGGAGATGGCAGTTTCTTTAGTGGTGTGAGTACCTTATTTGAGAAAACCCCGGAGCGATTCAACATGATCTTCTCTCCCACTGATACCTATACCGAGCAGTTAACGGGTGAGACCAAGTCTTCTTACTCCTTGCTTCCAGGTTTTGCCGTATTATTCGGAGGAATGTGGATTGCCAACATATATTACTGGGGTAACAACCAATACATCATCCAGCGTGCTTTAGCAGCAAAGAGTTTGGGAGAAGCACAGCGAGGGGTGGCCTTTGCAGCCTTCATCAAGATCTTCATGCCTATCATCGTAGTACTACCAGGTATCGCTGCCTTTATCTTAAATGCAGATATAGAAAAAGCGGATGAAGCTTTCCCTTGGGTACTCAACAACTATGTAAGTACGGGGTTTAAAGGCCTTACTTTCGCAGCTTTGGTAGCAGCGATTGGCTCTTCCATCAGTTCCATGGTCAATAGTGCTTCAACCATTTTCACCCTGGATATTTACAAGGAACATGTCAATAAAGATGCCAGTGAAAAGCAATTGGTACAAGTTGGAAAAATTGCGGCAACGGTAGCTCTATTGATCGGTGCGCTCTTAGGGCCTCTATTAGGTAACCTTGGGCAAGTGATTCAATTCATTCAGGAGTACACTGGATTCATCAGTCCAGGTGTGGTCGTAGTTTTTATTTTTGGAATGTTCTGGAAAAGGGCTACGCCCAACGCTGGTTTGACTGTCGTATTGGCATCCATTCCGCTATCTATCGCCTTCAAGGCCTTGTACCCGGATTTGCCTTTCGTTGATCGTATTGCTATTACTTTCTTAATCTGTGTATTCCTGCTGATTGGCATTTCTCTTTATGAGATCAAAACCCAAAAGCAAGCTGTAAACGATTCTCGTTTCAGATGGGGGGTGATTGCAGCCATTGTGGGCATTGGTTTAGCTACGGGCGTACGCATTCTCTTTGAGGACATCCCGAATGTCGGTAATGGTACCGGTTATCTGGTAATCGCATTAAGCGTAGCCGCCATCGGTTTAGTACTGGGTGAGAAGAAAGGTGATCACGAACGTGCGTTGGATATCGATAATAAGTTGTTTCAGACGGATGGTTTATTCAATCTTTCAGCCATAGCAATTACCTTGATCCTGGTGGTTATTTATGCCACACTAGGATAAATCATAAATACCTAAAACGCTCTTCGCTTGTTGGTGCTCTTTACTGTAGCGATCAGGCTAACAACTAGTAGTAGTTTTCAGCCTTTCTGGCGTAGTTGTTTTAGGAATGTTTTCTACTCACTTTATGGTGTCACAAGGTCTTTGAACGTTAGAAGTTTCACTGGAGATGGCCTTAGGCGACTGACTTTCTTACAACCGCCTAAGAAAGTCAGCATAACCTGTCCCGGCCTTCTGTCGAGGCAACGCCTTTTGCTTACACTCATTGAGCCACAAACTCAAGCCATCTCAGAAAACGAAACGCGCAAGACTGGTTGAGAAATGAACTCAAGCACAACGGCTCGAACAGTGTTTTGCCAGGTCTTCCGCAATGGGTGATACTCAATATGTTTGTCAATCTACTCTTAGAATCTGCCTGTGGATACCTTAGCCTGACGGCTATGATGTATTCATCGACGAAAGGAATGGATAGAAAACAGCAACAAGCGAGCGTCCGATGCATGCATGGCACAAAAAAAATGGGCCGGCACCTGAATGGTGTCGGCCCTTAATTTTTGAGTAGAGGCGTTATTTAGGGATTAAACATATCTTGACCGGTATACTTGGAACTAGTTGCAATCTCGTTCCCGGATACTAGTAGTCACTTACTTTGCTGGCGGCAGTTCCCACCAATAATTTGATAGTGCTCCCGATCAATTTTTTTCAGCTCAGCTTTAAATGCAAGCTCAATCTCTGAAAGAATTGTTTCTAACTTTTCTTTATCAAATTGAGAATTATATCCACAGCTGCCAATTTCAGTATCGACCAGTTCCACTTTTGCTCCATAATAGCGCTCAATCAGCTCCACCACTTTATCCATCTCGAGATTTCGGAAGTCCAGGCGGTTGGTTCGCCAGGCCTGTGCATTCAAGGCGGGTACATCTACGGCTTTTATAGCCACGACTGGCTGTCCTTCTTGCAAAGGTTCAAGCACAGCCATTTGTTTAGCTTCCAAGATCACTTGATTCTCTCCATTTGGCCGACTAAACATTACTTTTCCACTTTCCACCTCAACCTCCGCAAAGGCTTCTTCGGGATAAGCTCTTAAATTAAAAGCGGTTCCTAACACCTCCACATGTCCATTAGGGCAATCAATCACAAAAGGATGTTCCGCATCCTTTGCCACAGAGAAATAAGCCTCTCCAATCAATCTAACTTCTCGTTTTTCTCCGAAGGCATCCGGAAAAACCAACTTACTGTCTTCGTTTAAAATGACCTTCGAACCGTCAGGTAAACCGATTTCTTTCTTTTCTCCCGGATTAGTTGAAATGGCCAACATTTTAGCTTGGCCCGGTTGAAAACTAAAATATAGCGTTAAACCAGCTCCGATCAACAAGGCAACGGAGGCAGCTATGCGCCAATTGAAACCACTTTTGGGAAGGGAACGCACGGGTGCTTCCTCAGGAGTATTGGCAATCCGGCTTTTGAAGCGAGAAAGCCCTTTCTCCATATCTGGTTCAAACCCACCCTTATAGGTACCAGTCATGGACCAGATTTGGCTGACTTCTTCCTCAACGGTGGCATTATCTGATTCGGAAAGCCATTGATCCAGGTCTTTGGTTTCCTCCTCAGGTAGCTTCCCTTGAAGCCTCTGGAAAATTCGATGCAGGTTCTTGTCTACGCTCATTCAGAATGACACTTATTCGGCTTATAAAGATGAAGCAGTGCTTCACCACTAGTGAATTAGCAATGTTAAAGGACGCCTTCTACAATCCAATTGAGGTTGCGTAGTAAGGCACCTTTTCAATAATGATTGATGAAGATTATTGTTTTAGGTGGTACCTCACAAAAATCGCATAAAAACGATTCCTTTTATCGGTTTCCTTCATAATTATTTGCATCCTTAATGACACAAAATAATTCTTTTGCCCCTACGTCCAGGCCTACAAAATTTGAGCCACCAATAATACCCATATCGAAAGATAGGGGCCAAGGGTTTCTCTCAATATTTTGAGCGCCTTCGTAATTTGATTCTCGACGGTTTTGGGAGAGATATCCAGTTGATTCGCAATTTCCTTGTGACTCATTTGTTCGAACCTGCTCAATACAAATACCAGGCGGCAACGCTCTGGCAATTGATCTACAGCCTGGTCTATAACCGACTGCAATTCAGCAGCTTCTAATTTTTCATCACTCAACGGAGCCTGTACTTTTAGCTGCGCCATTGCGGTGGAATCATCCAATTTAATCTTTTGGTCACGTAGATAGTTGAGGGCTTTATTTACAGCGGCCCTACGCAGATAAGCGGCGTAAGAAGTGTGTATTTTCAGATAATCTTTCTTTCGCCAAAGTTCGTAAAAAACCTCCTGCGCAAGGTCTTCAGTGGTCTCTTCCTTAGGTATGATTTTGTACACTGCCTGACAAACCTTCTTGTAATACAATCGGAATAACAGCTCGATGGCTTGTTCAGCGTCTTTTTGAAAAAGGGCTTTCAGATCCTGATCTGTATACTCGTTTTGCAAAAAAAGGGATTTATCGACAATAGAATGTCGGGATATGTGGTGATAGTGATCTCAAATTTAAAATTCTGGAGGAATATATTGCTTATTTTCTTAGAATTTATCTCTTAACGATAGTACTATTTCTTCTTAAAACTACCAATTCTCCTCGTATCCCCCACTTTATCTGTCTGGATGAAAGTTGTAGCATTCTTTTGATAAATGACCAGAATAAAATACCTTAACACTTCCGTATAGGTATGTAGACTACATTTCTCTTCCACATTATCTATAAGGTTCTCTAACAACTTTTGTGTTTTGAGTCACCCTTTTAGCAAAAAGCCGTGCTTCCGTTGAGGGCAAAGCTTCAAGCTAAAATGCTGCCCACAAAAATTATAGGAGAAGAATCTATAATAATTTGGATAAAATCTGCAATAAACACTAACTCCTAATATTGTATGAAGAAAATATTACTTTTTCTAGTGACGGCTATGATGACGCCCCTGTGGTCTTTTGCGCAGGAAGCCGCAAGAACGACAGACGATCGAATAAATGAAATTTTCCAACCTATTACTGATGCTGTAAGTAGAATTATCTTCTTCACGGTGCCTCTTGGTGATTTCAGCATTCCTTTTGTACTAATATGGCTTATAGTCGGTGCCCTGATTTTCAGTGTATATATGGGGTTTGTACAGTTTACGGCCTTCCGACATGCGATTGATGTGGTACGCGGAAAATACGACGATCCCAACGACAAGGGAGAAGTTTCGCATTTTCAAGCCCTCACCGCCGCACTGTCTGGTACCGTAGGCGTAGGTAATATCGCCGGCGTAGCCTTAGCGGTCGGTATTGGAGGCGCAGGTGCCACCTTCTGGATGATTATTGCCGGCCTACTCGGTATGGCTTCGAAATATACAGAGGTATCCTTAGGCCTTATGTACCGTAACATCAACGCAGATGGTACGGTGTCTGGTGGCCCAATGTACTACCTGGAAAAAGGCCTGAAAGAGAAGGGCGGTTTCTGGGGCCCTGTAGGTAAGGTATTAGCCGTTCTTTTTGCTATTGCCTGTATAGGTGGTAGTTTAGGAGGTGGTAATATGGTGCAGATTAACCAGGCTACTAACCAATTGATTACGGTGACGGGAGGCGATGCCTCTATGCTCAGCGGTCAAGGTTGGATCTTTGGTTTAGTCATGGCCATTTTAATTGGTGTGACCATTATCGGTGGTATTAAGAGTATCGTGAAAGTAACTGACAAGATTGTACCACTCATGGTTGGTATCTATGTGCTCGGTGCGCTGATTGTACTAGGTGCTCATTTTTCTGAGATTCCCGCAGCCTTTGGAAAGATAATTAGTGGTGCTTTCAATGCAGAAGCCATGTATGGTGGAGTTGTCGGTGTGCTAATTCAAGGTTTCCGTCGAGCAGCTTTCTCCAATGAGGCAGGGGTTGGATCGGCTTCAATTGCCCATTCTGCCGCTAAAACGGACGAACCTATCAGTGAAGGTGTAGTTGCTTTATTAGAGCCCTTTATTGATACTGTAGTTATTTGTACCATGACGGCCCTAGTGATTGTGATTACCAATTATGGTGGCAATGGTGCGGAATGGGCTTATGAAGGCCTACGTTCAGGTTCTGAGGCACCTCTTGCTCAAATTGATGTAACTTCAGCAGCTTTTGAATCCGTGATGAGTTGGTTCCCTGTGGTGCTTAGCGGAGCAGTTATTCTCTTTGCTTTATCGACCATGGTATCGTGGTCTTATTACGGACTAAAAGCTTGGACTTACCTTTTTGGTGAAGGAAAGACGAATGAAACCATCTATCAAATTCTATTTTGCGTTTTCGTTGTAATTGGTTCTGCCATTTCAGCGCAGGCGGTTTTTGATTTTGGTGATGCTATGATTTTCGCTATGTGTTTCCCTAACGTCTTTGGTTTGTATATACTCATGCCTAATGTTCGACGTGCATTTGGTGATTATATGTCACGTATCAAATCGGGCGAAATCAAGCGCGTTGGCTAATTTCTATTAGACAATACTTGTTACCTAAAATAATAGCGGGGCCTCATCATGTATTGATGAGGCCCCGCTTCATTTTCGCACCTAAGCGCCACTAGGCTTTCTCCTTTTTACTTTGGGTTCCAAAAGGCAAAGTCAAGTGCTTATCTGCCCACTTATGAGGGACTGGAAAAAGGCGGTATTGCCAATGATACCACAGCGTACCGATCGCAGCGCCAATCGCAGCGCCCGTCACCACATCTTCTAAGAAATGTTGAACCAAATAGATTCTAGATACACCGACCAATACAGCAACCAGTAAAAGGACTAGGCTCAGGGACCGCTTATAAGACAAAGTTAAGGCCAAAAAGGTATATAAGGCAAAAGCGGACATAGTATGACCTGAGGGAAAACTTGAATTACCGCCATGCATAGCCACTCCTGCTACAGGAATAATCATCTCTAGCATATCCATTTCTTTGAAATACAGAGCCGGGCGTGGTTGGGCGAAAACAGACTTGGTTATAGCACTGACAATAGCTACTGACAGGCCGATCAAGGGCAACATCACTATCGCTCTGTATCGAACAAACAACAGTATTATCAAGAATATGATGTAGCCAATATGTTCACCAGCTTTTGTAAAATAGGTAAAAAAGGTGTCTCCGAAAGGACTACGTTGTGCACTAAAATACAGCACCCCATCTCCTTTTTCAATAAAGAGCAGGATCACTCCTCCTACAATCAAAAACAAAGTAAAAGCGATCCAATAGAGTCGATTGTGTCGCCACCAGTGTAAAATAGGTCGGTTATGTCGTAGCATGTATGGAATGTAAGTTCTGGGTAAAATGAATTGCAACAATAGGAATTTCCAGGCGATATTTCCTATTCTATCGACTAAGTTTAGAATCTATTGGAGACAGAAGTATGCTGTAAGGGTTAAAGGTGTGATACTAAGTAAGTTAAAATCAGGACGGCATATATCCGGTGTTTTACCTAGTCATGTCTTAGGGAAACTTCGGATATTTCGCATGGGATTTTAATAAGATTTTTTTGTCACGGTACTTAGTACTTTGTAATCGATTATCACTGAATTAGGCAGCAGCTTCGGGAGTGGTCGGGTTATCCTCTTCTTCTTTTTTCTTGAATAACTTGGCAAAGAAAGCGGTATACTTATCCAGGTTAACCAGCTTTGAGTCATTCATCGCCTTGTAAGTAAGCATCGCGCCAATAGGAAACAAGACCATACAAGGAATCCAAGCAGCTAAGGCAGCCGTAACCACGAAACTCTCCGCAATCTTACGGCAAAAGATGGTCAAAATTACGAACAGCATGAAAAAGATGATAGAAACCAAAATCGGGTAGCCAAATCCACCTTTCCGAACGATCGCTCCCATCGGCGCACCAATCAACACAAAAATAAAGCAAACCACAGCCATGGAGTACTTCGTATATAGCTCATAGATATGCTTAACCTTGGACTCTTTCATATTGTCGATGATCCGGGTACCAGACTCTGCCTGGCTCTTAATAGCTCGTACCGAGGATTTAGCTTTCGTTAGGAGGGTTTTTCTATGATACAGTGGGATTTTATTGAAAGCTTCGGTGAAGGTAAGGGTAGTATCCGCCGGTAATAGCCCACTATTTACACTACTGTTTTGCCCAAGCCCTTTTGGTTTTGTGCTTTGCCCCGGGCTTTTGGTCTTGGCCATTGCCCTTCGCTTCGCTTCTTCCATGGTTTGCGGAGGTCTTTTGGTACTGAGCTTTGGTTTAGGCCTAGATTTAGGCTTTGGTTTCATCTTTTTAGGTGGAACATTCTTTATTGCCTTCAAGGAATCACTAGCCGCTTTTGCTTTGGCAATCCGCTGTAGCGAATCATATTTCAATTCCTCCGCACGAGTCAAGCTATCATTGCGTGCCTTGTCAATAGCTAGGTCGCGTTTTAGAAAGGTGCTATCCAACTTCAATATACTAAGGTAATTGGCTAGCTGATTGGAGCTATTGACTTCTCGCTCATGTATCTTGATTCCAATCGAGTCGATGGCTATTTTCAATTGCCCAATCGTCATCATACTCCGATTTTGCTTGAACAATTCCTTATTCGTCTGACTGAGATCAAATTCGCCTAAATCGAATACTTTTGTCCAACTCTTAAAAGAGGTTCTGACAAAAGGGAAAGATTTGTTCCGTTGTGAAGCGGAGCTAGGGCTCGTCTCCATATATTGATTCCCATCTTCCAGATTCATGATAAAATAAGAACCATTATCCGTCATATACATTTGCCCTCCATTGGCCACGATCTGGCTCAATTGCCCCTTACTTGCATCTTGATGATCATAGATCATTACTTTCTTAATCTCCTTTCCATCCTGCCCCTTTTCACCGATCAGAATTGAATATCCTTGAAAGTCATCATTGAATACGCCTGCATCTAACCGCAAGGCAGGTTTTTGCCTTTGGATATCATACATCCTGGAACCAAAGTTCAGATTGGCTATCGGAATCAAATAGTTGGAACAGAGGTATGAAAAAAACACCGCGAAGAAACCAAAGATGACTATGGGTTGCATCACACGTAGCAGCGGAACACCTGCTGATTTAAAACTGGAAAGTTCATAATGTTCAGCCAGATTGCCCAAAACCATCACCGAAGAAATCAGGATGGCCAACGGCAAGGCCATAGGGATCAAGCCTACACATTTATAAGCTAGCAACTCAATCAAGACAAAAAAGCCCAGCCCTTTCCCTGCTATATCATCAATATACAACCAGAGAATCTGCATCAATAAAACGAAGATCGCGATCATGAAGGTCACGACAAAGGGGCCAACAAAATTGGCAATGAGCAATCGATCTAGCTTCTTAAGTTTTAGCATCCATGCAAAGATAGAATGAAAATGTTACTTAGTCTAATAAATGCCTACCCTTGACTTTTTGTTTACACTTTGTGGATGGAGTGTATTTCTAAGTACATTTTTGAGCGAGCTAACCTAAACAGTTAAAAAAAATAATATGTCAAATGCGTAGAATTGCTGGTGATAATACACAACAATGGCTGGGGAAGGGCTACGCGCATTTGATACACTACAAAAAAAATATTCCTCTCCTGTAACAAACCTACATTAGCTTCGTCTCCCCATTGTACGCAAAGAAGAATCGTACAACACAAATCTCAGGAATGAGTCTTCAATATTACAAAGAGAACATATTACCCATCAGTGACAAGCTGTTCCGCTTTGCCGTTCGCATTGTGGGAGATCGTTCCGAAGCGGAGGATATCGTGCAAGAGGTCATGATCAAGATTTGGAACAAACGAAAGGACTGGGAGTTTATTGACAATATGGAAGCCTGGTGCGTAAAGATGACTCGCAATCTCTCGATTGACAAACTACGATCAAAGCACCGCCGGACGCAAGACATCGATGGCTTGTTTCATTTAAAAGATGCAGCAGCCTCTCCTTTGGAGAAAGCAGAAAGTAATGACACAATCCAGCATATCAGTAAAATGATGTTAGAGTTACCTGAAGCACAACGGCTGGTTATGCAATTGCGAGATATCGAAGAACTGAGTTACAAAGAGATCATGGAACAACTCGATATGACTATGCCGCAAGTGAAGACTAACTTGTTCCGAGCTAGAAATAAAATTAAAAAACGACTAAATAAAGAAGGCAATGGCTTACGAAAACATTCAAACATTGCTCGATAAATACTTCGAAGGAAGTAGTAGTCTAGCCGAAGAAAAACAACTTAAGAAATACTTCCAGGAGGAGGAAGTTCCCCCGGAATGGGAAGCCTACAAAGTGCTTTTCGTTTGGCAAGTAGAGGAGCAAGACCTGAATTTACCAACAGGATTTGAAAACAAAATCCTTGGACAGATAGAAGCGCAGCAGCAAGTAGGTTTTGTCAGAAGATTTTTACGACACCCATTAAGTCGAGCTGCAGCGATTATCTTCCTTATGACGGGGATGTGGTGGGCTTATCAAACTGATTCCCAGCAAATAGAGACGGGCGTGACAGCAGAGATCAACTGGGATCAATACCAGCCGAAAACAAAAGAAGAAGCACTCACTATTACGCGCAATGCCATGCTTATGCTTTCGAAGGAGTTGAATAAGGGGACAGCGAGAGTAGCCAAGGAGGTAGTCAAAGTGCGCCAATTAGGTCGTGTCGATTAATCAATTATGCTAATAGTAAAATATCTTTATACGATGAAATGGATCAAATACACCATGGTGCTACTGCTCCTGGGGGCAGTTTCGGGCTTGTCTGCTCAAGCCAATGCCATCGATAAATACTTTAAACAGTATGTCGATGATGAAAACTTCAGTGTTGTCTATATCGGCCCAACTCTATTTAAGTGGATGAAAAAACTGGGCCAAGAAGATTCAAGCGATGACCGGGACAGTGAAACTGATGCTGTTATCAAAGCCGTAGAAGATGCCCAAGGACTACGCATTCTCACCACTGACGAAAACCCTCGCAGGTACTATGATGAGGCAAAAGCCAAAATCAATACCAAAGAGTATGAATTATTGATGACCGTCAGAAGTAAGAATGGTGACAATGTCGAATTCTTAGGCAAACACAATGGAGATGCCATTGAGGAATTGCTGCTCATGTCTATTGGCAAGGAAAATTTTGTTCTACTCAGTCTAGTCGGTCTTTTAGACTTAGAGAAAATCTCTAAAATTGCGGATGAGATTGAGGAATAGTTCTTGTTTAATGTTTAATGTTTAATGTTTAATGTTTAATGTTTAATGTTTAATGTTTAATGGGAAAATACATTCTTCACTAATCATTATACAGGATTCATTCTATAAAATACATTTTTCAATACCCCGTTTAAAATTGACCCTAGTATTACCCTCCCCACTTTCCTAGTTTAATACAATTCTTATCATGAAAAAGCCATTATTCCTGTTGGCCCTAGCGGCCCTACCTTTTCTATGCCTTGCACAAAGCAAAGCCATCAATGATTTTTACAACAAGTATAGTCAAGACGAGCACTTTTTAGACATCAAATTATCAGGCGGGTTGCTCAATTTAGTAGCGAGTAAGACGGATAATGAAGATGATAAAAGGGTGATCAAAAAAATCACGTCCTTACGCGCCCTAGTATTAGAGGAAGGCCATTCAGTCAAGAAAGAAGATTATGCTAAGCTACTCCGTTCCGCTAAAGCAGATTCTTTTGAGGAGTTGATCAAGGTAAGAGAGGGGACGGACAATATTGAGATATTGATTCGCGAAAAAGGGAATGCGATTAGCCATGTTCTACTGTTAGTCAACGGTGAAGACAAATTTGTTCTACTAAGCGTGGAAGGCCTATTGCAATTTAGCGACCTCAATGATATTCATATTGATGTCGAAGGCATTGATTGGTTCCGCAAAGTTCCAGAACGTCGCGGACGAAGAAAAGCGTAACGAATCGGAACGGTGCGGCTTCTGGAGTGCACCCGGTATGTGCCTAATTTAGCTTCAGAAGCCCGCCCCAATCCCTTCATAGGCGCAAACAACATACTGCCCACCTCCTAAATAGCAAAAATTGATACATAGCTGCTTGCAATGGGCTATTCTAAAAGAAAAGATTCTCAGGTGAGGTCTTTAACCGGAAGCAAATCTCCAAATTCTGCGACTCGCTAACTGTAGTCACCTGATGAGGCAATGTAAGACCGGAGCTATGTTTAAAAACCTCCAACCCTTTGCCTACCGGCTATGCGAAGATTACTATCCCTCAATGATAGCCTGGTTAAAGCAGCTAGAATTTAAATAAAATTGTTTCTTTGCAGTGAATACAACCACTGTTCTCGATGTTATTAGAAGCCTGTGTTGAAACCCTAGAAGAAGCCATCCTAGCCGAAGAGCGGGGTGCACATAGACTAGAGTTGTGTAGTCGCCTAGATTTAGATGGATTAAGCCCTGGCCAAGAATTGGCTCAGCAGGTTGTAGCCGCTGTCAACATCCCCGTCAAAGTCATGATTCGGCACCGTGGGGGAAGTTTCTGTTACACAGCCAAGGAAGTCGAAGCCATGGCGGCGGAGATACAGGCCGCCAAACATTGGGGGATACAAGGAATTGTCATCGGCCTATTGCAGAAGAATCAAGAAATAGATATTGAAAATACGTGGAAACTCGCGGAATTGGCCGAGGGGCTCTCCGTCACCTTTCACAAGGCAATAGACGACACGCCAGATTTACTCAAGAGTCTGGAAGTCCTTTCGGACATTAAGAACATCGATACCATTCTCACTTCAGGGGGTGCTCCAACCGCCGAAGAAGGTTGTCAAATCCTGCGAAAAATGATCGCGCTTAGCCCAGCACACCTGGCTATTCTTCCAGCGGGACGCATTACCAATACAAACCTAAACCATATTGATCAACTCCTTGGCACGCAAGCCTACCACGGGCGCAGGATCGTAGGTGAATTAACCCGATAACCTTCACGCCCTCCCCTACTCACCAATAATCAGGACGACGGGTCAGCGCAAGCCTCTTCACTTTTCCTTAATGGCATTAGGCCCTTTCTGAATTCTTCGTTAAGTTTACCAACGAACTAGTAAAACTCTTTCTCCTGAGAATTTTGACTCCCACCCTTTCAATTTACTCCTAACTTCTGACGGACTGCCCTTGTAAGGAAGGAGAAACAAGTTTATCTTTTGGGGAATCAAAAATGAACGGAGAACCAAAAAGAAATGTGATGCACAAATCAATCCTATTATTCCTTTGCCTAATTCCGCTTTGTGCGCTTGCACAATTTGATTACAAACAACCCCCAGCCACTTCGGCTACGGAAAGAATAGAAAGTTTCGATCAACGACAAAAACTAGAAGCAGCTTCCATTGTCAACACGGTCGAATTTCGCTCTGTCGGTCCCACTGTGTTTAGTGGGCGGGTATCTGAGATTGCTGTAAACCCAGATGACCCTAGTCATTTCTATGTAGCCTATTCTTCTGGGGGGTTAATGAAGACGACCAATAACGGAACCTCCTTCACTTCTCTTTTTGATGATGAAATGGTCATCACCACTGGTGCAGTAGCTGTTGACTGGAAAAATGATATCATTTGGCTAGGAACCGGAGAAGTTAACTCGAGTCGCTCTTCCTATGCAGGCAGTGGTGTTTATAAAAGCACTGACGGAGGCAAAAGTTGGCAACATATGGGCCTGGGGGATAGTCATCATATTGGCCGCATAGTTTTGCATCCTAAAAATCCAAACATCGCTTACGTTGCTGTCTTGGGGCACCTCTACTCCCCCAATAAGGAAAGAGGTATTTACCGAACGACCGACGGTGGTAGAACCTGGTCTCAAACGCTTTTTGTAGATGAGAACTCTGGAGCCGTTGACCTAATCATGGACCCCAAGAATCCAAGGATTCTATACGCTGCTACCTGGCAACGAGATAGACGAGCTTGGGATTTCCGCGAAGCTGGAAATGGTTCTGGCATTCACAAGAGTACCGATGGTGGCAAATCCTGGAAAAAAATCTCCACCGCAACTAGTGGATTACCGACCGGAGAAGGAATGGGACGAATCGGTCTTGCCATGGCCTACCAGAATGGCAAAACTGTCTTGTACACCGCCATTGATAACTATAATCGACGTCCAAAGGAGGACCCGGAAGAGGATCTCCTCACCAAGGATATGCTCCGTGAAATGAGTAAAGAAGATTTCCTCAAATTAGAGAAGTATAAAGTAGCAGAGTATCTGCGTCAAAACAGGATTCCAAGAAAATACTCTGCTGATAGAGTGATCAAGATGGTGACTGCCGACAAGCTCAAACCCTTAGATCTCGTCACCTACACAGAAGACGCCAATGCCTTGCTTTTTGATACCCCAGTAATCGGCCTAGAGGTTTATCGTTCGGATAATGGCGGAAAGAGTTGGAAGAAGGCCAATGAAGATTATATCTCAGCTTATAGCTCTTATGGCTATTACTTCGGCCAGATCCGGGTGGCTTCCTACGACCCCAATAAGGTCTATGTTATGGGAGTACCCGTCTTGCGATCAGACGATGGTGGAAAAACATTTAAGTCTATTGGAGGCGCTAATGTTCACTCAGATCACCATGAGCTTTGGATCAACCCGAACCGCCAAGGTCACTTGATCAATGGAAACGATGGCGGTATAAATATTTCTTACGACGATGGAGAAACCTGGATCAAGTGTAACTCTGAGCCACTGGGTCAATTCTATTACGTGGCTGTAGATATGGCTAAGCCCTACAACATCTACGGAGGCTTACAGGACAACGGTGTTTGGATGGGTCCTAGCACCTACCAAGCGAGTAGTCGCTGGCATGGTTCGGGACAATATCCTTTTAAATCGATTATGGGCGGAGATGGGATGCAAGTAGCTGTAGACACGAGAGATAATGCAACAGTGTATACAGGGTTTCAGTTTGGAAACTACTATCGTATCAATACAAAAACAGGCCGCCGCAAATCTATTACACCAAGACCAGGGTTAGGCGATCGTCCGTATCGTTGGAATTGGCAAACGCCTATTCACCTGTCCGTTCATAATCAAGATATTCTGTACATGGGTTCAGAGCGCGTGCACCGCTCCTTCGATCAGGGAAATACGTTCGAACCCATCTCAGGTGATCTGACTACTGGAGGTCGTAAAGGAGACGTAGCTTTTTCTACGCTCAGTTGCCTGCATGAATCGCCTTTGGCTTTCGGATTGCTTTATGCCGGTTCCGATGATGGTTTGCTTCATGTTTCTCAGGACGGAGGTGTGACTTGGGAGCAGATCAATGAAGGCTTGCCCAAAGACATGTGGGTAAGTCGGATTCAAGCCTCTGCTCATGAAAAGGGTCGCGTATTTGCTGTATTGAATGGGTATCGTTGGGATAATTTCAAGGCCATGGCATACGTATCAGAAGATTATGGCAAGAGCTGGTCGGCCATCGGAAAAGACCTCCCTTTGGAGCCACTGAATGTGATCAAGGAAGATCCATCTAATGCCGACATTCTTTATATCGGTAGTGATCATGGACTTTATGTATCGCTGGACAGAGGTACTTCTTTTATGCTAATGAACAATGGATTACCAGCTGTACCCGTTCATGATGTGGTGATTCACCCACGTGATAAAGATATTTTAGTGGGTACGCACGGCCGATCCATGTACATTGGAAGTGCCAAGGAGTTACAGCAATTAAATGACAATATCTTAGCCAAGGCGCTACATAGCTTTGGGGCAGCTAAGACTCGCCATAGTGGTTTTTGGGGAAGAACTTTCAGAGGTAATAGCAATGAACCGAGCCTAGCCATGCCCTTGTATGCCAAGGCTGCGGGAAAGGCAAGCGTTTCTGTCCAAACCAAGGATGGTTTGGAGCTTCAACGTTTTGAGACGGAACTAAAGAAAGGATTAAATTACCCCAGCTATGATCTGACGATCAAGGAAGAGGTCGTAGAGGAGTACAGCAAACCCTTGCGTGAAAAACAGAAGAAGGATGAGCGACCATTGAGTATCAAAGCTTCAGACAATAAGAAGTTTTATATTTACAAAGGAGAGTACCAAGTAAAGATCACACAAGGTTCAGAAACGATAGATACAAAAGTAATTATTGAATAATGGGAGAAAGCGTCATCGGCATAGTGCTAACACTGGTTCTTGGAGCCACTTCATATAAGGGTTTTCGCGACCCAAAATACTTTGAGCGGTATGTTTTTGACGTTGATAAAATATTGATCGCCAAGGAATATCGGAGACTGATTAGTTCCGGTTTCTTACATGGCGGTTGGTTTCACCTGGGTTTCAACCTCATCGCCTTGATATCCTTCAGTGCGGCAGTTGAAACCCAGTTGGGACCTGGACTCTTCACCCTTATATTCTTCGTGAGCTTAATCGGTGGCAATTTACTAGCTCTATATATCCATCGCAACCATGGTGATTATCGGGCCGTGGGGGCTTCCGGGGCGATCAGTGGGGTGATATTCGCAGCTATTGTCCTTTATCCAGGCGGATCTATCGGATTCGTCATCCTCCCTTTTGAGATCAAAAACTGGGTATTTGGCCTCGCCTTCATCCTCATCTCTATTTTGGGGATCAAACGCCAGGCTGACAATATCGGGCACGAGGCGCACCTGGGAGGCGCGATCATCGGCGTCCTGCTGACTTTGGCCATTCAACCCTCCCTTGTATTGGAATCCCCTTGGCTCATTGCCGGTATCTTGGTACCTACTACCCTTTTTCTCTATCTGATTGTCAAGAATCCGGCCATTCTGATGATCGATAGTTATTGGGGCGAAACGCTTCGTTCTGCAAGAGACTTTCCTTCGAACTTGCGCAAGTCCAATACCATTAGTAAGGAAGAGGAATTGAATAAACTTTTGGATAAAATCCGCACAAAAGGTATTGATAGTCTGAGTAGTACGGAGCGGAAGCGACTAGAGGAACTGTCGGGCTAGGCCTGAAAAACCACAAAGCATAACTATGCCTCTAATTCTGTGTTAGCTGTAGCTGGCTGAAGCATTTAGTCTTACTGATTTCTTTGCTGAAACTTCTTATGAAAGCTCAAGTTATAAGGCCCACTAACAAGGTACTGAAAAGATATATCAAGTATTTCCTCTTCATGGAAAGCGAGGACTTTTCATACAACAACCTGCACACTTCTTTCCCAAATACTAATGTGTGCTTGGGCCTGTTCAAAGGAAATCGGTTGATAGAAACTTCCGACCATCATTATACCGTATCTGAAAGCAAGAACTTTAGCAGTTACCTAACGGGCATTTATCATAAACCGACCACCTTCCGCTACAATGGTAAATTCAGCGAGGTTTGCATTGACTTTGAACCTCTAGGCTTAGATGTGATTTCAGGACATAAACTCAGTAAGCACTTATTCTTGAATGAGGTGATAGAAACTATCATGTCAAAACACTGGGGTGATCTGTACAAATTTGCTTTTACCGAGAATACCTACGCTATCAGAGCCCAGTTGATGGAAACATTTTTCCTCAAAGCATTCTACGCCCATGACAAGCCCATCGAATTTTATCCCTTTAATAAGATCTACTCCTCTAGTGTAACCGATTTACAAGCTTCTTTCAACAAAAGCTATAGAAGCATTCATAGAATATACAAAGACAATTTGGGGATGGGACCAAAGGATTTCCTAATGATGAAGAGATTCCGGATGAGCTTACAAGGTTTACATGATTTCCAACTCAACAAGTTAGCTGTTTTAGACTACAGTCTTGAGTTTTCGGATCAAAGTCATTTCATTAGAAACTTCAAAAAGTACTCGGGTTTTACACCGAAGGCTTTTCTAAAAAAGAGCCGAGTGATCGATAGTAAAGTCTGGATGCAAATCAACTAATTTTGGCAGATTTGTTCTATCATAGATAAGCCCTTGCGCCTAATATTGCTCTGAAATAATTCAACACCCAACTATGAATATTCAGAGTAAAACCTTCATCGTACTATCTATCCTTTGCCTAATATTGACTGAAACTGCCCTGCTTGCACAGCAAATTCCAACCAAACCTATCCTCGAGGAAGTCACTGATGCGCCATTTAAAGTAATTGAACGAAAGTTAGCCAATGGCTTAACTGTATTGATGGCCCCTTCCAAGGAATCGCCTACTATTCGAACCTCCATAATGGTAAAAGCAGGAAGCCAACAAGAACCAGAAAACACCACCGGTTTAGCGCACTATCTAGAACATCTATTGTTTAAAGGGACCGATAAATTAGGAGTCTTAAACTATGCAAAAGAGAAACCTTTGCTCGACGACATAGAGGCACAATTCGAAATATACAGAAAGACTAAGGATAGTCTGAAAAGGAGGAAGATTTATAGCAAAATCGATAGCCTCTCCTATCAAGCGTCGACCTACGCCCAATCCAGTGAGTTCAGCGATATGATGGTAAAAATGGGCGCTTTCTTTGTCAATGCCTTTACTAATGTCAATAGAACAGGCTACATCAATAAGATCCCCTCGAATCAATTGGAAAAATGGATCAGGTTGGAGGCAGAACGATTTCGCAATCCCCAATTTAGGACCTTTCATACCGAACTAGAGGCGGTGTATGAAGAGATGAATATTTTTCAGGATAATGCCTATAGCATGACGCAGCTAGAACTTTTCAAAACGCTATTTCCGTTGGGCTATGGCGGGTATAAGCATCCTATTGGAGAAATTGATCATTTGAAAAATCCATCCATAACAGAAATTAAGCAATTCTATCGTGATTACTATGTACCGAATAATATGGCCATTATTCTGGTCGGAGATTTTGATCCAGCTCAAGCCCTAGATTTAATAGCTTCAACATTTGGGAAGATGAAGTCCGGTAAAGTGCCAAAAATCAATAAACCCAAAAATCAAAAGTTAAGATCTTCGATCGAGCGTTCCATTACCACTTCAGGGCCAAACCTAGTGTATATCGGTTATGAATTTGATGGATATGGTTCCGAAGAAGCCATCATGATGGAGTTCATAGAAATGTTAATGTTTAATGGGAATGCAGGGCTTTTGGATTTGCACATTAACAACAAGCAAAAAACCAAGCATATTTCTACTTACCCCATCTTCTACCAGGACTATTCTGCTCATATCATTTATGCTGAGCCCAAGGAAGGCCAAAGCTTGACCGACGCCCGAGATTTGATTTTAGAACAGTTTGACCGTTTGAAAAAAGGAGATTTTCCGGATTGGCTAGTAGAGGCCACTAGAAACGAACTGTCTAAAAGGTATATGCAATCTACCTCCACTGCAAGGGGAAAAACAGACCTCTTAATGGATGCCTTTATCAATGAAATCCCCCTTAAGGATAATTTTCAAATTATTCATAGGTTTAATGGTATTACCAAGGCCTCCATTATTGCTTTCGCCAAAAAATATTATAGCGACAATTATGCCTTAGTCTACCATAAAAAAGGCACCAACATCAATAAAATTGAAAAACCCACGATCACCGGACTTAGCAAAAACGCCAATCAGCAATCCGACTTTAGAAAACAGTTGGAGCGCACCCCCGCAAGCTATGAGATTGACTACCAAGCACTAGATTTTGAAAAAGACATCAGCTCGGTGGACTTAGCTGGACGTGCAAAACTCTATCATGTCAAAAATGTAGATAATCGCCTGTTTAGCATGAGGGTTGTCTTGAATATTCCTCAATCGAATAAATTCTCTCCACTGCTCAAGAATTACCTGGAAAAAGCAGCAACGCAATATAAAACTAGGGATAAGATAGATGAACAACTCTTTAAGTTAGGGTCCCAGCTCAGTTTGTATTCTGATCTTTATTCATTAACGATCGCAGTTTCTGGCCTTTCCGAGCACTATGAAAAATCCCTTGAGATTTTATCTGAACTTTTGCACACGGTGAAAGAGGATGCCGAACTGATGGCCTCCATTTCATCCTCACTTATAGCAGAGAACGAGGAAGCTCAAACAACAATTTGGGGTAAGAAGCAACAAGCTTTTCACTATGTCCGATATGGGAGGGAGAATGCTTTGCGCTATATCATTTCAGAAGAAGCATTGGGCGAGGTCGAAAGCACTGACTTAGTAGATGAAATCAAGCATATCTTTACTAACCATTATGAAGTCTACTACTATGGAGTGGATGCGCCGGAAAAAGTTCGTGAGCTTATTAATTCGAAATTGATCTTAGATCAGCAGCTGATCCATTCAACGGAACCGAAAGTTTTTCCTTTTGTTCCAGCCACCAAGAATAAAGTCTATCTAGTAGACCATAAATCGAATAAAGCAGAACTATTCTTCGTGGCAAAATTGAAGGGATATGACAAAGATCTAGAGTACATGTCCATTATATTCAACTCCTATTTCAGTGGTCAAATCTTTAAGGAATTAAGAGAGCGGCGAGGTTTAGCTTACACCGCCTATTCCAGGTTAGCGATTCCAACCTTTGCCAAACGCAATTTCCTCTTCTATCCTGTTGTAAATACACAAACGGATAAAGTAGTTGAGAGCAGTATTTTAACCAGAAACCTCATCCGGAATCTGCCTTTGGATGAGGAAGCCTACTTTGAGGTCAGGAACAGATTTCTTCAAACCTGGAAGGCTGATCGTGCAGCTAAGTCAGCGAAACTCGATTGGTTTCAACGGGCAAAGATGAGGGGCATCAAGGAGGATCAGTTTGCGAGGAACATTAGATTATTGGAAAAGTCCACATTCGAGGACTTCAAAAGATTTTATAGAAACTGGATTAAAGACGCCATCGTGGAAACGCTTATCGTGGGAGACCTAGACGTTATAGCGCAGGACCAACTAGGACACTTAGGGGAAGTAGAGATTTTGACAGCGGAGAAGCTCTTCGGGAATTGAGTTAAGAAATGAGATATTGCGACTTACGGCGGGCAGGAGCCCGCGGTCTGTCGGCGAATGAGCAGGAGCTCATCGCCTGCTTGGCTTGAATCTTCGCTGGTCGGGGCGTCAACAGTCTAGTTTAGCTTTAGTTCTACCGAAGAAACTTCGGATGCTTAAGCCTCGCTGCCTAGAACTGGAAATAAATAAAGGGCACCACATCTGCGCTCGCCGTCTGGGTAACTAGCCAGATCACAAAAGCCAAGATTAGTCCCTTAACGGGCCAGGGAGCAGCTATGAATGTCTTTTCCCAAAGCATGCGCCAGCTAGTGGGAAGGAAATGAAGTATGAAACCTAAGCTCATCAGATAGAAAACCGTAGAATAGTTTTGAAAGACCTCTCCCACTAATTCAGGATGGAAAGCGGTCATGATTTGCCCTAGCACTGCCGTAGTTGTTTCCCAGGGCCCTAAGGGGTTGTTCAAGGCTCCAGAGCGAAAGAAAATCCAACATAAGGTAACGAAATGAAAAACCAAAATCACCGAGATCGTGTGTTGCCCAATGCGAGTCAACTTAAACCCGATATAATTCATCAGTTGATCTAAGCTTATTGCTATGAAAAGAAGCAATAGCCAAAAGCCGAATATTTGCAGATTCGTTTGGGTAAGGTTTTGTAGCAAATCGGGTTCTAGGGTACCACTTTGAGCGGCTATCCAGAGTCCGATTTGCGCAAAAAGTTGTACGCTAAAGAAAACCACACCCGCTCTGACAGCTGTGTTTTTCCACCATCGACCCGCCTGATCCATCGCCCGATCCAAGGCCAAAGCAACACCATGTAAACCACCCCAGATCACGAACACCCAACTCGCACCATGCCACAAACCACCTAATAGCATGGTGAGCATTAAATTGACGTAGGTACGCCAACCGCCCTTTCTATTTCCTCCTAAAGAGATATAGAGATAATCTCTTAGCCAGGAAGACAAAGAAATATGCCACCGTCGCCAGAAATCTCGAATCGTGTCAGATTGGTAAGGTAAACGGAAATTTTCAGGTAATCGCAGCCCCATGATGAGCGCTAGGCCGATAGCCATATCAGAGTAACCAGAAAAATCACAATAGATCTGGATGGCATAGCCATATGAAGCCATGAGATTCTCAAAGCCGCTATAGAGTGCTGGGTTTTCAAACACCCGATCCACGTAATTAATGCTGATATAGTCAGAAATGACAGCCTTTTTGAATAGTCCGCCACAAATTAGCAATAAGGCGCGCCCTAGATCAGCTTCAGTTAGCTGCAAAGGCTTTCGGATCTGTGGAATAAAATCTGCTGCCCTGACAATGGGACCAGCCACCAATTGTGGAAAAAAGGAAACGAAAAAAGAGAAGTCAAGTAAGCGCCGCCACAAGGTACGCCAGTCTTTCACACCTGCAGTCAAAGGCTCTAATTTCCCTCGATAGACATCAATGCTATAGCTCAGCGTTTGGAAGGTAAAGAAGGATATACCAACTGGCAAAAAGATAGACTGGAGTGAAAAATTAGTGCCAACGATTGAATTCAAGGATCCGATTAGGAAGTTCGTGTATTTAAAATAGGCCAGCAAGCCCAAGTTGGCTATTAAACTTAAAATGAGGTAGCCACGTCGTGCTCGTTGATTGGGAGCATTGTGAATGAAATGCCCTAAGGTAAAGTCGATCAAAGTGGAAATGATCAACAGTACAAAGTAAATGCCACTCGACTTATAATAGAAAAACAAGGAAAAGGCCAAAGTGTAGATCAAACGCCAATTGGTCCGCCGCTTAAGCAACAGATATCCCCCGTAAAAGGACATGAACCATACCAGGAATACCATGCTATTAAACAGCATGGGCTTAGTCGGGTCATAGATGAAATAGGGCGCTAGATCTGTCCAGTTAAAGTCTCCCCCCATGGGTTTTTAGTGTAATTCGTAGGTGTTCATTAGGGCTTCGTACAACAAGTGTCCTTGCAACTGATACCCGGTTCTTGTAAAATGGATTAAATCCTTCCCTGAAAGTCCTTCCGCGCGCCATCTTTGCACGCCTCCAGAGACCTTCATAATCGCTTGCAAATCCCAAATGGCAGCATGGTATTTCTCAGCCGTTTCTATGAGCACTTCCCGAGCGATGGGATTGGTCGTCTTACCTATTCGGCCTCTTTTCAAGGCATCGGGATTTGTGGTTATCAAAATACCAGTACTAGGTGGTAATCGTTCTCTAATCGATGAGAGGAAAGCGTCCACTTCTTCTCTAAATCGTTCTCCCTTGAAGCCTGAGGACAAGGCCTCATTCGTCCCCAAAGAAACAATCACCAGATCCGGTGTCAAAGCCGGTAGTTGTTCCAGGAAATACTCCGAACGATTATAATGATAATAGGAAGCTCCATTCACGCCGATGCTATGATATAATAGCCCCGCTCGCTTGGAATCCTCCACAGACATTCCATAAATCAAAGCTTTCCGTTGACCAGCGCTATGTTTGGCGCCTTTAATCACCAGTTCGTCAAAGGGCTTTTCTGCCCGAAAGGACATGACAGCAGGCTGTGAGCCATCACCGGGTTGTTCGATATGCGCCAGTTCCTGAAAGGGGCGATTGGCAAAGGAGGCGGTGGTACCACCACTACCTACAACCAAGCGCTGCCCTGCTCTAATCAAACTTCCACGAATACCATTCCAGCGCTGTAGTTGTCTAACACTACATCTATATTTTCTGGCAATACCAGAGAGTGTCTCTCCGGATCGGACCTTGTGGTATTTTCGGGTATAGGTGACCGGTTTCGCCACAGCTTGGCCTTCCTTGAAGTGCCCTAATCGATAATCAAAATAATCTGGGCCTTCCTGATAGTATAAATTTACCTGGTCAAAAGCATAATTGAACAAACTATCCTCTTTCACTTTCATGACCATAGTGAAATTCTGCTTTCTTGTTTGCACACTCATACCGGCCAATCCAATTGGAATTCCACTTCTATCATAGATATTTCTGCGATATTCCCAAACCGCATCAGTGGCCGCTTTCAGGTCCAAAGGACTATTCGTATCAGCCAACCGATAAGGAAAGATAAATCCCCGGCCAGCAGCCCCGAAACGTTGCTGCAACAGGGTACGAACCCGTCCGGTGAAAAAATCCGCTTGTATATGGGAGTCTCCAACATGAAGCACTGTGATTTTGCCGATTTCTCGGCCTTCCAGTCGCCGTAAGCGCTCAAAGAATGGATGAAGGGCCTCTTCGTTAAGTATGGTATTGACGGATAGATCTAAAAAGGATGGAAAACTATCCATCAGGCGGATCGGATCAGGCAGTTCATGAAAGATTCTGCCATCTACCGTATCTGCTTGTATCTGCTCTGCCTCAGTCAGGCGTAGGCGCTCTGCCGCTTCCTTGTCGATGGCCTTGGACCTAGTGGATGCAATGGCCCAACCGGCAACCACAGCCAAGAGTAGCAATAAGGAAATACGTTTAAACAATTTCATTATTGGGGGGCATTTGTATATTCTTCGTAGGCATTCATCAAGTAGTACAGCAAAAGCTTACCTGCCTGATGCGCTCCTCTAAAATTAAAATGAGTATAGTCCAAATTAGCCCAACGCGGTTCTTTCTCCTCCACCCACTGTACCATGCTCCCTTCACCGCCCATGGCTTCGTAAAAGCTAAAGAAACTTACATTTTCCCTAGCTGCTACTCTTCTTAGGGTTTCATCTACACGAGGTGTACCGGGATCTGTCACCATCTCACCTTCTACCTTGATAGCCTTATCTGTAGGGCCTACCAATAGTATAGCAGCCTTGGGTAAGTGTCGTTTGATATGGCGAATTACCCTTCTCATTTCCGCGTGGTACCAACTATAATCTTCCATTTCTGCATTAATCACATTCAATCCATACTGCATGATCACTAGATCGTAGTTCAATAAGCTATCAAATTGCACCATCATCCCGCCACTGACATGAGTGAGCATAGCACCGGAGTTGCCTCTGGCAGAGAAATTATCCAAAATGATTCCGTTATCGCTTTCAATACTTACACCGTACAGGGGCAAGTTTTCGGGAAGCTCAAATTCCAGTCGCACCTTTCTGCTGGGTTCGGAGGTGAGCCACAACTGATTGAGGTGCTTCCGCTTATCTAATTCATGTCGGGTAGTATTCTCTCCTACGGTAACGTTTACAAAAGGTTGCTGATCGCTAGCAGGCAACAAAGAGTCTCGTGCAGGGCGGCCATAAAAGAGGCGCGCCTTGGGAATAGACCGCAGCCCAGGAAACAATTTCACCCCTCCATATTGGACCCAGTGTTTTTCTATTTCGGTACTACTTGTATCTATTTGTGCTAGGGTAGAATCCAATTTAGTAGTATCCACTTCTACCTTCGGCTGCCTTGCCAAGAAGAATTCACCCGTAATATTTCGCGCGATTGCATAAGGATTCTTTTTGCCAAAACGCAAGCTTTCCCACTCTCCTCCAATCTTATGGCGCACCGACTGACGAAATCCAGCCACCTGTGAATAAATAGGCATATACCCAACTCCCGCACCTCCGAAACGCTTCTGCAAGCTATCCCGTACCGTTTGGGAAATCAGATCGCCTTCAATCGAAGAATCTCCAAAATAAGCAATCCGAACCTGTCCACTCTGTTCTGCCAGGCGCTTAAAAAAAGAACGAAGATTAGCTGCATTATCAAAAACGGTAGGCGGTGGTATAGGAATCGTATCCTCTTCGATGACAGGAACCAAGTCAATGGTATCTGGTAAAGCTAAGGCCATGGTATCCAACACGGCCGTCGTGTCAGTACTGGAGCTAGCCCCACCCATTCCAAAAACGGAATAGGATCTAAAATTATCTTTCAAATATGGGATATTGGCATGCAAGACGGGGTAGACCGCTAATAGGCAGGCTGCAAATAGGAGGGTTAAGAATGCTTGGGTGAATGTCCGTTGTTCCAATACTCGGTCAGTTTTCTAGGTACTGCATTGTCGTACTTTCCATCAGGATTTCAGGTAATGTATTTTATCATTCCCATCACCCTGCATTTTAAAACGAGTGCAAAGGTACGAATTCGGGCTAATACATGCGAGGTTTCTAATAGTATGCCCTGGATAAACTTCGGAAGTAATCGCTCGAAGTGTCCAGAATAATTTCTAATTTCCGGCAGATTTCCTAATCAAACCTTCTACAAGCATGCGAAGCCTCCTTGTGTTAGCCTTTCTTAGTCTTTCTCTTTTCCTGCACGCCCAGAAGTCCACCCTGCTCCTACCCGATCACCTTTTTGATGGGGAAGAGATGCATGAAAAGTGGGGGCTCATTTATCAAGCGGATACCATCGTCGCTATTGGACCTCATGCCCAGCTCAAACGCCGGCAGGTAGATGAAGTGCTTGCACTCCCAGGCACGACCCTGCTGCCCGGTTTGATCGAAGGACATTCCCATTTGTTGCTCCACCCTTATGACGAGACCAGTTGGAATGATCAGGTATTGAAAGAAAGCCATGCGGAACGGGTAGCAAGGGCGGTGGTTCATGCGGAAAAAACCTTACTTGCAGGCTTTACCACAGCAAGAGATTTAGGATCTGAGGGGGCAGGATATGCGGATGTTGGAGTGCGAACAGCCATAGAAAAAGGCGTGATCCCTGGGCCTCGGCTCCAGGTAGCTGGGCCAGCGATCGTAGCGACGGGTAGCTATGGACCCAAGGGTTTTGCCCCTCACGCGCAGCCGCCCCTAGGTGCCAATGCTGCCGATGGCGTGGACGGTTTGATTAAGGAGGTGCGAACGCAGATTGGTCACGGGGCTGATTTTATTAAGGTTTATGCCGATTATCGATGGGGGCCAGATGGTGAGGCGCGTCCTAGTTTCTCTTTGGAGGAACTGCAGCTGATCGTAAAAACAGCAGCTAGTAGCGGGCGGCGCGTGGCAGCTCATGCAGCGACAGCGGAGGGGATGAGGCGAGCTATTTTAGCTGGAGTGGTTAGTATTGAACACGGCGATGGCGGAACAGCAGAGGTGTTTAAATTGATGGCAGAGAAGAATGTAGCCTTGTGTCCAACCATTGCTGCGGGTGATGCCATTAGTCAATATCGAGGCTGGAATAAGGGGCAGGGGGAAGAGCCGGCAAGAATTAAGCGAAAGCGACAATCCATTCAACTTGCCCTAGCAGCTGGCGTGACCATTAATATGGGAGGAGATGTAGGTGTTTTTCCACACGGCGATAATGTTAGAGAACTAGAATTGATGGTAGAATATGGAATGACAGCCTTGGCTACCTTGCAATCGACTACGAGCATTAATGCCAAGGTGATGGGCTGGGAGGATCGAATAGGAAGTCTTCGGGCAGGAATGTGGGCTGATTTGGTTATTGTGGATGGTCGACCTGATCAGCAAATCAGTGATCTAAGAAAACTAAGAGGGGTGATAAAAGGTGGAGAATGGGTGTTAAAGAACTAGTATTTTTTGATAAATGGCCCGTTGAGTAGAGTCTTAAAATAAAAACGGTCGTGCCACGACGACACGACCTGCCAAATTGAACTAGTATGAAAAAACTCTATAGTAATAACTCCAAAGATGTGCAAATGTTGCATCGTGGTGTGTGGATTCTGGAAATATCCGACCAACACCCCTTTTTCCTCGGTAAACGGCTATCAAAAACAGATTGGAAGTAGATGCATTTTTCATCTGTAATTATGCTCGCTTGGGGGTGATACTTTGCCAATTGAGCTATTGTCATCATAAACGGGACAATTGGCACGCATTTTTCAATAATTTTACATTAGATGCAAAATAGGTTTATTAATATCATCAAACGGATCGCTCCGCACTTACTGTTTTGGGTCGGGGTGATGACCGTTTATTACCGGAATGCACAAATTCGCAATTGGACGGAACATTTCTGGGAATATATGGGATGGGTTTTACCCGTAGACATAGCGGCAGTCTACTTTGCAGCCTATCTACTCATTCCTGTTTTTCTACTAAAAAAGCGTTATACCTCCTTCTTAATTCTTTTCCTACTTTCCAATGCTTTTTTTGTTCTCCTGGAAAATGGCATTTACCATTACATCGTCAACCCTTACATGGAGAAAGGCTACGCTCAGCCCTTTTTCTACCTACCTCGAATCTGGAGTATTATCTTGGGCATGGATGTTTATGTTTTCCTCTTTTGCGGCATTCAACTATACCGTTCCTGGATTAAAGACCAAAAGAAACAGTCGGAATTAATCCAACAAAGTCTCAGCAGTGAGTTGGCTTTGTTGCGCTCCCAAATCAATCCTCATTTCTTGTTCAACACCCTCAATAATATTGATCTACTCGTATTCAAAGATCAGCAGAAAGCCTCAGATTCAATTGTAAAACTGTCTGAGATTATGCGCTATATGCTATATGAAGCCAACACCGAATCAGTGCCCCTGTACAAGGAGATACAATACCTGGAAAGTATGATTGACCTGATCCGCCTTCGCGTCAAGGACCCTAACTTCATTCAATTCGAAATCAATGGGAATCCACATGGAAAGATGATCCCCCCGATGTTGTTGGTCCCTTTCGTCGAGAATGCCTACAAACACGGCAAAAAAACCGGAAAGGCTCCTGGGATTAGCATTAAATTAGATATCGAAGCACAGCATTATCAATTATATGTGTTCAATCGAAAAGATACGGGGCATGTCGAAGCCAAAGACTTCACTGGTGGAATTGGTCTGAATAATGTAAAACGCAGACTAGATTTGTTATACCCTGAACAATACGAATTGGTTATCCATGACGAACAGAAGTCCTTTGAGGTTAGTTTGAGATTGCCTGTTAGACAGACCCTAGCCGAACTTGAGGCAAGTTAATTCCAAAATTGTTTTATCATGAAGTTAAGTTGTATCGCGGTGGATGACGAGCCCTTAGCGCTCGAAAAAATGGAGACCTATATTGCCAAGGTGGATTATCTCGATTTGCGTGGCACCTTCGATAATGCTTTTGATGCTTTGAATTTTTTGCGTCAGGAGCGTGTCGATCTAATGTTTTTGGATATTCAAATGGATGAATTAACAGGCATTCAACTGCTTGAAGTGTTAAAAAATCAGCCTAAAGTAGTACTGACTACCGCCTATGATCAATATGCCTTGCGGGGCTATGAGTTGGATGTGGTGGACTACCTATTGAAGCCATTTAGCTTTCAACGTTTCCTGAAGGCCGCTGAAAAGGTCTTTGAAAGCATCCGGCAGGTACAGCAACCCAGCAATATTGTTCCTGCTGGGCCTGAGGCGGATTTTATCCTGGTTCGTTCAGAGTATCGGTTACAAAAGATAAAACTCCAAGACATTCAATATATCGAAGGCATGAAAGATTACTCCCGTATATTCACGCCTACTAATAAGATCATGACTTTACAAAACCTCAAGAAATTAGAAGAGGTCCTCCCATGCCCCCCTTTCCTTCGCATCCACAAATCTTTCATCATTTCTGTAGATCGAGTTGATAGTATTGGCAAAAATGATATCGTGGTGGCCGAACGGACGATCCCTATCGGTGGCTTGTATAAGAAAACATTCATGGACTACCTGGATAAGCAGAAGCTCATCGGGTAGTTGTAATTAAGCATAGGAAGAGCAGGCGTTTTGATCCTGCTGGTCGCTCGGATGTTCTCTACAAATCAATATGCACTTCATCTTGGTAACAGCAGAAAGAATGTCCTGCATATGTACATCCTCTCATGAACCGCCAAAGGGGCTTTCTATTGCGCACATTGACCGTTTCGTGCACTGGAGTTAGCATATGTATGAGGATATATTAACAAGGAAACAATATGATTAACCTATTAGCTTTGATCGCTTGTGTTTCAATTTCTAATCTCTATTCCTCTATAGAAGATAGTCCTTGTCCAAGGAACCAACCAGTAGTAGCATATGACACTAAAGCGGATGCTATTTTCCTATTCGGAGGATATTGTAGTACTACAAAAACAAGGCTAAATGATCTCTGGGTGTATAAAACCAATCAGTGGAAAAAAATAGAGCAGAACGAAGCACCAGCGGCTCGTAGTGGCCATGCGATGGTTTATGATGCCTTTAATGATCAGCTTCTGGTATTTGGAGGGAAAAACGAAGCCGGACAATTGCTAAATGATCTCTGGAGTTGGAATGGATCTGTTTGGTCACAACTAGAAGCAGCTGGCCCGGCGCCAAGACAATCGCATGTTTTAGCCTTCAACGCAATTACGGGGGAAGTATTCCTATTTGGTGGATCCAATGCTGAGAAACAATCCTTAAACGATACGTGGATCTATCAAGATGAGGAATGGAAAAGGATTCACTCCTCTTCCGTCCCCCCTGCAAGATTACAACATACTTTGGTACATGATGCTGATAGGAATAAAATGGTCCTATTTGGTGGATTTGATCGAACGGAAAATGGCAAAGTCGTTTATGGAGATACCTGGGAGTGGGATGAGGTTCAGGGATGGGAGTTGAAAAACAACAATGAGCAATTAGCACGGGATCATCACGGAATGGCTTACGATTGGATATCAAAATCCACTATTCTTTTTGGTGGCTATAATCAAGGATATTTAGGAGGCACCTGGTATTGGAGAGGAGAAGGTTGGATAAAACATACGAGTCATGGCCCTTCCGAAAGAGCAGGAAAACCAAGCTTGTTTTACAATAATACAGCTCAGGTTGTAATTTTATTTGGGGGTTGGGACCAAGGTAATCGCCCCTTGATGGATTTTTGGAAGTTTGATGGCAAGACAACTTCATGGAGTCCGCTTGTCCAATTATCAAAGGACTGACAAGGCATCCCGTCTGTTCTCGATACAATTTCTATTCTTTCTTCTTTACTGAAAAGTAGAATCGACTTCCCTGACCGTATTCTGATTCTACCCAGATCTTATTGCCTGTTTTATCCAGAATACTTTTGCAAATAGCTAGGCCTAGGCCAGAGGAGTGCGTTAAGCTTTTGTTTTCTAATGTCTTAAAAGGTTGAAAAATCTGTTTTTGGAAAGCCGTTTCAATTCCTCTTCCATTGTCACTCACCTGAAAGATTACCTGGTCGCTTTCTTCTTTAAGCCTTACCTTGACGCTAGGTTCTTCCGCATCATTATAGGTAAAGCCATTCCGGATGAGTTTTTTAAGAATCAGAATGAGCATTGATCTTGAGAAGTAAACGCTCTCCAGCACTTCGGGACGAGTACAAGTCAACAGTCCGTTTTTCTCCATAATCAAATCAGCCAGATCATTTTCGACGAATTGAAGAACCTCGCCAATTTCTACCGTTTCGTATTTGAATTCATTTTTAGAAAGGTCACTGTATAGTCTGAGAGAATCAATGATCTGATAGGATGTCTTGGCACTTGAGATAATAAAATCTAAGTACTCCTGTAGGGCTTTATCATCTCGTTTTTTGCGATTTAAGGAAGTCTTAATCAAACCTGCAAAGCTGTTGATGTTCCTGATTGGTTCTTTAAGATCATGGGAAGATATGTAGGCGAAGTGCGTCAAATCTTGATTTCTGCTATTGAGTTCCGTGTTAAGGTTGGCTAGTGCTTTCTTAGACTTTGCCTGGTTATACAAGATCAGTAAAAGGGCAATAAAAACAAGTGCAAGAAAGATAAATGCCGCATAAAAACTTTGGCGTTCCAATGCTCGACGATGAAGGAGTTGTGCTTGCTTTCTTTCTTGTTCAAATTTGTCTGTCAAAAGAGCCTCCATGATCTGATAAGAAGCTGGGACCTGATCTATTGCCTGCTGCTGAATAAAGCCTTCATTCAGAACAGCATAAGCTTTCTCATAGTCTCGGCGTCGAGCATGTATTTCGGCATGATGATAATTTAGGTCCTCAATATAGTAGAACAGAAGTTCTTGAGCTTTTGCTGCATGAAAGGCAGCTTTGTCCAACTCATTTCGCTGAAGATAGGCCACACTTATTCCATAATGGCACTCCCCTTCTTCCTTTCGTTCATTTTGTGCCTTGCTCAACCTTATTCCGACCTCAAAGGAATAGATCGCAGAGTCCACCAATTGCTCTGCTAGGTAAGTCTGTCCCAACTGATAATAGATGTAGCCAAAAGAAGTGGATATGTTCGTACTATCCTTCAGCTCCATCGCCCGCTTGCAGGTGATTTTCACACTGTCAAATTCCGCCTTCCTTAAGTAGGCTGTAGCAATGGTATAAAGGCTGAACAGTTCTCGGTAAGGAGCCCTTTTCTTTCTGGCTAAGCGTTCATTTTCCTTTACCACCTGCAAAGCTTTATCATAAGCTCCAATCTCCATGTAGATAGTAGCCAGGTTATGGTTTATACTTTGCATTAAATCAAAATGCTCTGCATCCCCTAAGTGTTTGGCCTTTAACAACCAATTCAACGCCTCGGGTAACTGGGTCTGAAAGAGTAGGTAAATTCCATAGCTGGCGCAATATTCAGCCATAGCTAATCCCAGTGTATCATTTCCGAGATACTTCCGCACTGCAAGCAAGTCATCAAGCCCCTGCTTGGGGACTCCCCTTCTGAGGTCATTATCAAATTTCTCTAGATAAATCTGCACCTGCATATCCCCGCCTTGCTCAGGAGCATATCTTAAGGCACAGTCCAAAATAGAATCAGAGGCATTGAATTGATTAGCTCTCAATAGCGATTTTCCCAAGGCTAGGTAAGCGGGTGCCAGTAGCTGCCGCCTACCCTCTTGATGGGCATACGCAATAGCCTCATTTGCTAAAATGATAGCGGAATCTACTTTGGATTCTCGCAGGTAACTTTCGGCAAGTTCTAGTCGTAAACTATTTTTATATTCAAGATCCTGGGTAAGCGTGTAAATGGCGAGTAAACTATCAATAGAAGTTGCATAAATACCATTACAGATACTTAAGGACAAGAACAACACGGGCACGTACTTCATATCTTATTCTAAGCCATCACCTTCTCTGACAATTCGTACTTTGTTAGATGATGAGCTCAAAAATAAGCGATTTTACATCGAAATAAAAACGATATGTATAATCCTAGTTGAATAGGGATAGTTCAAAAGCCCCTAGCCAAGATAAGTCCTTCCTAAACATAGCAATCTTTGGCGTTGTGTAAAAGGCTTAATAGCAAGGAATGGCCCAAATTTTAAGACTACACTTGGACGAATAGATGCAGAGGAGCATATCAGTCTTTGTCTTCCCATTTCTCTACTTTAAGTTAGCTGGCGCGTCTTCCAGCTAGGTCACTTTTACATAAAATCTCGACTTATTGAAAGCGGCTCCACCATTGATCACGCAGTACAGATTCTACCTCAAATATTTCCCCAATGGTCGGCAAGGTAAAATCAAGTTGTTGCGCTATAGCAGTCTGCGTAAAAACAGTTGGCGGTTCTTGCCAAGTATGTTGATAGGATAAGGCAAAACCAGCCCAATGCACAGGCATGGCTTTTTTGGCTCCAGCATCCAAGGCAGCTTGTACGGCTTCATCGGGAAATAGGTGAATAGGTCGCCAATCCTCATTGTATTGACCACATTCCATAAAAGCAAAATCAAAAGGCCCTAATCGTTGCCCTACCTCTTTGAAATGCTGGCCATATCCACCGTCACCGCTAAACCAAATATTTTCCGATGAAGTGGTAAAAACCCAACCGCCCCAAAGCGTCTTTAATCGATCCGTTAAGCCTCTACCGGAAAAATGACGAGTGGGTGTGAAGGTGATTTGAATGCCTTCAAAATTATGCGTCTGCCACCAATCAAATTCCGTGATCTGGGCCGCCGGCACGCCCCAACTCACCAAATGGCGCTTCACGCCTATCGCTACAAAATAGCGTTTGGTTTTATACTTCAATTTCTGGATGCTGGCATAATCCAAGTGATCATAATGGTCGTGAGTCAGGAGGATGAGGTCGATTGGGGGAAAATCATCTATTAAATCCAAGGTATTATCCGAAAATCGCTTGGAGGCGAAGGGCGCAATAGGGGCAGTATCTGGCCCAAGCATGGGATCAATCAGCAAGGTCTTCCCCAGCATTTGCATGAGAATCGCCGAATGCCCATACCAGATAAATTTACTGGCAGCGGAAGGTGCGAGGAAGGCTCGTTCATCAAAGGCAGTCACGGGCAAAGGCTGCTGAGGTGCACGCCCTTTTTGATTTGCCAATTGCTTGTAGATTATCCTTGGCATATCAAGCAGGCTAGTGCTTAAACTGGTCTCCTCCAGATTTTGGAAACTACCATTCCGCCAATTTTCCGACTGTCCATATTGCTGCGTTAGCGCTCGAGTAACTTTCCCGCCAAATTGCTTGAAGAACATTTTCTCACTTTCGTTTATTACGATCTTGCTCAGGTTCGAAAATACGACAGGAAGTTAAGAAGTTATTTGAATTTAACAATGTGGTCTTGTTTTAGCTCTTTTTCCGCCACTTTCCGGCTTTTTTCGTCACATAGCCCTACTATTTTCTTCAAAAAATCCTAACAATTATCGGGATTAATGGATAAAATAACACCCTATAACAAATTTCAAAAGCCAAATTCAAATAGCTTCTAACACATGGCAGCAATTACGAGATTTTAACCTCAAGTTCAGCTGTCACTGGCAGTGCCTGACAAGTAAGTACCATTCCTTTAGCAATTTCCTTATCCTCCAATGCCATACAGACCTTCATTTCTGCCTTACCTTTGGTCACTTTAGCAACACATGTTGCACAAACTCCGCTTTCACAAGAATAAGGTGGATTAACATTGGCTGCCTTTAAAACCTGTAAAATCGTTTTGCCTTTAGGAACCTTAAATTGATGGGTTTGTCCATTTAGTATTGCTGTTAGCTGAGCATTGTCGACTGCCTCAATATTTGTATTTAGCTCCTCAACATTACCCCCAAATTGTTCTATGTGGATTAGTTCTTTAGGAACCTGCAAGCCCTGTAGCGTCTTTCTTATACTTATATTCATCGCTCCAGGTCCACATATATAATATTCGGTGCTTTGAGCAATCGGAGGATGATTTGTTATAAACCATTCCACTGCCTCGGCATCGATTCTGCCTTTTCTACCTTTCCATTGTTCCCATGTTGACCAAACTTTTGGCTCGCTTAAGGTGTGAACGATATGCAATCTTTGGGGATATTGTTGCTGTAAATCCTCCAATTCGCTTTTGAAAATTATCGTATCCTGATTTGCATTACCGTAAAAGAGATTAACTGCGCTATTTGGTGAAGCGATTAGAACGGATTTGAGAATTGAGATAATGGGCGTAATACCGCTCCCCGCAGCAAATAGAAAATAAGTTTTGTAGGCTTCTTCTTGTACATCTGCATAAAAACGCCCTTGCGGTACCATTACCTCCAGCTCATCTCCAGCTTTTAAATGATCCCCTACATAATTGGAAACCAATCCATTGTTTACTCTTTTCACTGTTACTTGAAGAGGTTCTTCTTTAAAAGGACAACTGTTTAGAGAATAACTACGGCGAACCTCCTCGCCATTGATGAAAAATTTGATAATCAAATGTTGCCCTGGAAAATAGTTGAATGATTCATAAAGATTTGGGGACACATCAAAAGTGATGGTCGTTGCCTCCTTAATCGGATTATCAATGGCAAGAACTTTTAGCTTATGAAATTGATTGGGCATAATCTTTACTGTCCTCTGACAATTTTTGTTAAAAAAATCCTTTTCTGAAAATTAGGAAGCCATCCACCTTTGAATAATCTTTTGGAAATTGCGGACCGTGCTTTCTCCATGTTTGGCAGTTGCTGTGACGCCAAAAAGTGGGTTTTGCAAAGATTTCTGCTGCTGCTCACATACGTATACATCCTCTTCCATAAAGTCATTCCAGTCCATCGGATCTTCAGAGTCGTAATCAGGCTTTTTGCCATACTTTGTTTCTCCTCCCATAATACCATGCCATGACATTCCAGACTTCCACTGCTGTTTGGTGAATTCCCAATCCGTCATGGGTTCAAGCTTGGAACGAATAATCACTTTGGTTTTATCAGGTGCTAATGGGATGGCATGGAATGTACTCCAACTGGATTCGGTTTCAGACAATCCAAAGTTCGGAAATAACCAAGGCACGAATGCACCAAGATATTCATCCGTCATTTCAGCAATTCTTTTAAAGGGCATTAGTTTATCTAAATTTTCACCGTAATCCTTAGCATGTGGTTCCCAAAAGACATAATGATCGCCAATAAATCCAAACTCGGCTTTAGCATGGTCGTACATGTTCAAAGTATTCGAATGCAAATGTGCTAAATGATAAACATCCATAAAGTTTTCAGCCACTATTTTCCAATTGGCATTAATAATCTTTTCAAGGATACTATCAGGATATTCAATCAGTCTATTGACATTATGAGGCCCAAGGTGTTCCCAAACTCCATCAAACCACTTTGTAATCGGGTCAGCTTCTGGGTTGGGATGTACCCAAAGCATCCCACGCCATATATCAACAGATGCTTTGTGCAAACAAATCTTATCCAACTCCAAATCAGGAAATTCCTTATCTTTTTCTGGTACGCTAACAAGTTGCCCATTCAAATCATACGTCCAATCATGATATGGGCAGGTCAATGCTTTTTGTTTCTTCCCAACTGCTCGTAATAACTGTGTGCCTCTGTGTCTGCACAAATTGTGAAAAGCTCTTAGACGTTGATCACGCCCTTTTACAATTACAATGTTTTGGTGACCACATTGGACAGCTATGTAATCTCCAGGATCTTGGATATCTTCTGCCAAGCCTGCAAACTGCCAGGAATTACCAAAAATTATTTTTTGTTCTTTATCAAACCATTCCTGCGAAGTGTAGGCTTCCACAGGTAAAACTGGCATGCTGCGTTGATTACTCATTATTAATGCAATACTTAGGTGCATGTTTGGCGATCACCCTTTGGGTGGGAAACGCTCTGTTTTTGTTGATACTGCGTTGCCTTCTTCGACCGTATCCGCCGGATATGGCCTGCAAAAAGTGCCTAGTCACCGCAAAAAGCAATCACCAAACACGCACTAATGAATTAATGGTTGTACAAACTTATTACTTATAGCATGGATCTTTTTTGACCTATGTCAAAATCATCCAATCTTCTTACTCATTTCTTCTATTCTAAGGTATTTTTGATAAATCGTAGGTAGTAAAAACATCGTCTCTGAAAATGCCATCACATAGTACAACATAGTGAAAAAAGTTCCTAAAGCGTTCTCTCCTTCCGTCTTCACTAAAACGACAAGTGAGATGATTAAAAAAGCAAAGGATAAAATTTCAATAATAGATAAATTAATTGCTGAAATACCGAGCAATTGATTGTCCATTCTTTCTAATGCCTGGTGGTGTTGGTACACCGTCTCTGGTTTTCTTTCTTTTAAAATTTGATATTCTTTAACAAACTCATCCGCTAAGTTTTGGCTTATTTGAATGGTCTTTTTCTTTCGCATAAAATAGAGTAAAAATACGATGACAACCCACCCAAGTGCTATTACGAAGATGGTTTTGTTTAGTATGAATAAGGCAAGCAGTACCAAGAATAAGCGAACAATCGTCTCAAAGCCTCTAATTAAATCCCCCTTGAAGAAATCTGTTATTAGATAGACAATTGTAGTTTTAGGAGTCAATAGATCAATATCATCTCCAGCTGAAAGGGGCGTACCTATTGTTTTCACAACGAGTTCGTCATAAATAGTTTTGTAGGTTTTGCTGATTCTTTTTTGTTTGATAAAAGAAACTAAAAATTTTCCTGCAAAAAGAGCAATTAGTATATATACGCCATTCCAAGAATCGTTCAGCAAATCATTCACTGCTTTTCCAATAAAGTAGAATTGAGCAACGAAAAGTAAACTTTCCAATATTGATAAAAACACCACATCGACCATAGTTAGGCGATGCTTGCTTAATAGGGTGTTTATAGAAAAAGGGTGGCTCATTTCTTACTATTTTTTCGAAGAGATTCGCCAATTCCTTCCATATAGAATTCTATCTTACCACAACTCTGGCAACAAAAAATATCAAATTTTTCCCTTCCTTCAAAAAGCTTCCCATATTCACCTAACCAGTCTGTCCAACCTCCGCTTTCATGTAATTTCTTTGTACCTAAAAACATCATGGACGTTCCGCAATTTGGACATTGTATAGTTTTGGTCATAATTGATTAAGATTTTGATTTAGAAGTGACTTTTGCAAACCCCATAAAAATGAATCCCCAGCATATAATTGAAAGAACGATTGACAAAATCATCAAGGTGGCTGAAAAATTCCCGAATGGCTGGCCAATCATTTTACTTAAAACAATAATGGGAAACATCAAAATCGTTCCTAAAAAAGGAGCAACTTGCAGCCCAGCAAACATCCCAATAAAGGGAGCTATTAATCCAAATATAGCTCCCCACAAGAAGTTTCTATTATTGTATTTCATGTGCTGAAATTTACTTTGGCAGTTTATCTGAAACTGTATTAGACGTGGAGGTTTCTTTGACTATAAGCATACCAATAGCAGGTGCTCCGGCAGACGGGCTTGCTAACTTTACTTTTTTAACTTTCACAGCATATTTGTCTTCAAGTCTCTACCACCCTCGAATCCAAAATAGTTTTCCTACAATCCCATCTCACTTATTTACTTATAATATGTATGGATTTTGCAAAAATCTGAATAGGATAGCTTTCGGCATATTCGCCTTCCGCCTGAATTTTATCTCCAACTTTTAACTCTACATACTTATCTCCCAAATTGGGTATGCTTACCAGCATTGTATATTTTCCATTTTTGCCATCTTCCAAATGAGCCATATAACCATCTTTACCATTTTCAATTTTAGTGACGGTCAAAACAGGGAGATCATTATTTGATATCTCGCCAAACGACCCAATAGCATTTAGTTCAGCGCTTTTTACCTCAGGATGTTCCTGGAAAACAACAATCATTTCTTTTTCTTTTCCTTCAGGCACTTTGAAATGCCCGATAATGGCACTAGGCGGTGATATCATTAGCATATCAATGAATTGGACGTCTTTATTCTCTTCCAGATCCTTAATAGCTTTTTTATAAGTATTTTCATTTTTAAAAGTTACTATCAATTCGCCTTTTATATACTCTTCTGGTGTGTTTGTTCCTTGATTTGGTGTCCCATTTTTTCCTGCTTGACAAGCCATCAAAAAGGTCAATATCATAAAAATGCTAGTTATGTTTTTCATTTTAGTATGTTTTATGCTTATTAGAATACGCCACAAATGTAAGTTCATTTGATATTTGTTTTTTTGACATAAGTCAAAAGGCACTTAGAAGCTGATTGAGTTTAACAATCTGGTTTTGTTATGGCCCTTTTTTCACCAGCTTTCGGCTTTTCTTCGTCACATAGCGCTGCTATTTTCCTTAAAAAGAGCCTCAGCTGGACAAAAAAATAACCTATAACAAATTCCAAAAGCCAAATTCAAACAGCTTCTTACATTTTAAAGCCCAAATTTTCCATAAAATCTTTCATCCAAATTAGATAATTTGGAATAGTCCGCACCAATTTTTTATTAATAAACTCATCCATCCCTAAAGACGATAATTCTCGACCAAACCCAGAATTTTTCACCCCTCCAAAAGGCAAGGCTGGTTCAGATGCAGTTGGTGAATTGATAAAAGTCATACCTGTTTCCAAACGAGAAGCAAGAGCTTGGGCTTTCTCAATATTGTTGCTAAATATGGAAGAACCTAAACCGTATGGGCTATCATTCGCCAATTCAATTGCCTCTTCTTCATTTTGTACTTTATAAACGACGGCAACGGGGCCGAACAATTCCTCACGACCTGCTCGCATCGTTTTATCTACATGAGTCAAAATAGTAGGTTTTAGCCAAGCCCCTTCTAAATCTTCTTTTTCACCTCCTAACGCTAATATTGCTCCTTTTTCAACTGCTTCTTGAATAATTTCCAATAGATTCTCTACTTCTCCTTGACTCGACATGGGGCAATAAGTGGTTGAGACTAGCATTGGGTCACCAGCTACTAATCTTGCCATTTTGTCCTTTAATCCATTTAGGAATTTATCATAAATACCTTCTTCTATAATAAAGCGTTTGGCCGCAACACAAGTCTGGCCATTGTTAAACATTTTGGCCACCAAAGCCATTTCAATGGTATAATCCAAATCTGCATCATTCAATACAATAAAAGGGTCGCTACCTCCCAATTCTAGTACTACTTTTTTCAAATGCTTGCCCGCCCGTTCCGCCACAGATGCTCCGGCTCTTTCACTCCCAGTAAAAGAAATGCCTCTTACTTTTGGATGTTCAATCACCGTCCCTGCCAGTTTTGAACGCACGAATAGGTTAGTGTAAACACCTTTAGGAAAACCCGCTTTTGCAAATAAATCTTCTATAGCTTTTGCACATTGGGGTACATTGGACGCATGCTTAACTAAACAGACATTTCCAGCCATAATATTTGGACAGACAAATCGAAATACCTGATACAATGGATAATTCCAAGGCATGATACCAAACAAAACCCCAATTGGGTGTTTTTCCAAATAGGCATTTCCCATTGACACATCTCCTATTGGTTCCTTTTTCAAAAAAGTCTTTGCCTTATTAGCATAATAATTCGCAATGTCAGCACAAACCTTTACTTCCCAGCTTTTGCCTTCATGAAATAACTTCCCCATTTCGGTAGTCATGAGGCGGGCATAATGGTCTTCATCTTTTCGTAGAATTTCGGCGACTTCTTTCATTAAGCTTGCACGCTCTGAGACAGAGACATTTTTCCAAGATTGAAATGATTCATTCGCACGGTTGATAACTTGATTAACTTCTGACTCCGTGAATTCATCAAAAGTTTTTTCAACCTTTCCAGTATATGGATTAAGCGTTTGAATTGGCATAATTTCTTTATTTTATTGGTTTCGTTTAGAAACTAACACCTAACGTTTAAGTTGCTGTCACGTGACTCAACCTACTTGAAATCTCTTTAAGCCTTAGCCATTGCTGATAAAAGAAAGGAAGAGTAATCACACTTTCGATGTATTGAAATACATACATAACAAGGGCAAAGACGTCTCCATAATTAACTTCTACACCTTCAACCGACCAAATAATGGAAACGACCAAAAAGCCCATCATCAGCATCCAAACAACGGAAAAGTTGATGGTCTCTAAATCGGATAACTTAATATTCCACTTCATCAAATCCTTTAGATAGGACTTAAGGTTTGGCTTATCATTTTTTGATAGAATTTCGACCTGCTGTTCTAAGCTGTTGTTGTAGGCTGTATTGAATCGAATGGTCTTGTTTTTTGTCAACGCATAGACGCAAAAAACAACCAATAGGATAACAAGGCATCCCATAAAAATTTTAGTATTCAAGCTTGCTACGATGATAAGCGTTCCTGCCAAACCAATAATACTATTGAAGATCTGTGGGATGGAGTTTTCAAAAAATTCGACAATTTCTGCTAACATGCTTAGTCTAGCAGTTTGCTTAGAAGGAGTTAAGCCTTCAATTGTACCTATTTCATATCCCAACTCTTGATAAACACGAGCATAAAACCTTGAATCAAACAAGCGTCGAGCAGCACCAATAATAAGGCTTACTATTCCCAATGCTCCCAACATCATTGCTCCATCGTAAGTCCCTTTCAAGGCATCGTTTATCGCATATCCAATAAATAGAGGAAATAATATGGCCAGTATTCCTTCAAACAATACCAATAAAAAGGTAAGGCTCATGCGAAACCGAAACCGACTGAAGATGTTGGGTAGTGTCATATTTAAGGTTTTAATATTTAACTATTTTTCCTCAAACGACTCAGCGTTTCCTGCCTAATACCTAAAAAAGAGGCAACATACCCTAATTTTATTTTGGGTTGCTGAGGGAAGTTTTTCAAAAAAAAGTCATACTTCTCTTGAGCTGTTGCAAAACGCATCTGTTGACTGAAGCGGTTGTAGTAAATGGTATAATGTTCCATTAATTTACGCCCCCAACTTTCCATAGAAACATGTTTTTTAAACAACTTTTGAAGGTCACTATATTCTATTGAAATCAAAGCAGTATCTGTTGCGCATTCAAACACTTCGTCACTCTTGCTTTGATTTAAAAAGCTACCCCATGCTGCAAAATACATTTCGGGGTAGTAAAGCCAAGTGACAACTTCTTTCTCGTTTCTATATTGAAAACTTCTCACTACTCCTTTCATGATCAAATACATTTTTGTGCTAATTTCCCCTTGCTCGATTACCCTTTCTTTTTTAGAAAAATGTTGGACTTTCAAACATCGTTTTAGGTCTTTTTTTGCAGCAGCAGAAAGTGGCACTAAAGCATCAATATTTTTAAACAAGATTTCCATTATTGATATTTAAATTTCCGAGCAGTTCGTTTTCTCCAAGCTACTCCAATTTCAAAAGCAAGTCCTGATTTTATTTTACCTTGATATGGGCTATCTACAAGGGGCTCTCCATTTATATTTTCATGGTAAAGTGTTTTTGAAAACTCATAGCCGATTTTTCCAAACAGAACCATTTCATTTCTAAAATAGAAATCAGCATAAATGCCAACAGATTGGGGCAAGTATGGAAACTTATAAGAATAGGTATGGACATAGCTATCTTCCTCCCCATGATAATTAGAAATACTGAAACTAAATGGAACAGAATGGGCAATAAAGCCTGCATATATTTTAGGAGCCACTTGATAGTCTAATTGCAAATGACTAAAGGTTTGGAAAGACAAGTTGGTTTTATCATCGATCATCCAATCGATACCAATTAAAGGAACAATATAATTACCGAAAGCCCCACCACTATAGTTTACTCCAAAATTCCAAACCACTTCATTTTTCTTAGCATAGAAAAACAACAATGTAGTTTTGTAATTAAGATAGTCTTCTTTACTGGTTTTAAGGTTAGAACTAAAGCCTGTGCCTACATCTAAATAACTTGCCCAGTGTGGATTTTTCCAATTCTTTAGCCAACTTAATCCGAGATTGACGTTGTTAAAACTTAGTTTATCTTCTTCAAAAAAATCATGGTGAAGTGAGGTGAAATTGTATTGCAAACTTGACATTAAAAAATCACCTCTCTTATTAAGCACAAAAGGAATGTTCGCATTCAGCCAACTTGTCTGTTGCTGATAGTTATTACCATTTTTTTTGTATTTCGCCTTTATATTTTGACTGTGACCTGAGTTAATGATGTCAATATAAACTTGTGCTGATGTTTCTTTTGATAAAAGACAAAACAATACCAGACACATCCATGATGCGATATGCATATTTTAATTTCTATATTCTTTGAAAAAGAAGGAACAGTTCACAAAGCCGTTTCAAAATGAGCTAGCTCATGAAATATTTTGACCAGTTATTTAAGTAAAAGAGCAAATCTAAATTGTCATTTTATGATGACCTCTTTTTCCATTTCCCTACGATGCGTACTCGCCTTAATAGCCAAGGCTTTTAGACTCCGGCGCGTCTTAATCTTTGAAAAAATCTGCTCGACCAAAAAAGTCATCTAAACCTGCTCTTTTACTTAGTTGCCATCCACATCGCTGCTTTTTTCACATTATAGCTATTGTCGAAAGTATAAACCTCGAAGTCGGCACTTTTCGCTTTACGATACATCATTAGTTCCCCCAACTGCTCCCAACCCTTTCCTTCAAAATCAGATTTGTCACCTGACATTGGATAAACCAGATACTCATTAGAAGGTATGTGCACGCCTTTTAAACCAGATGGGATACTCGATAAATCTTGTACCTTATACCCCAAAGTAATAGTCATTTTTCCTTTTGGTTTATCGTAATCGGAATAACTGACGTACATCTTGTTTGCTTCAGAAATATTTTCCAACTTAGCAGAAAGGCCATCATTATAAGCTTTTGTCCATAAAGCTTCTATAGTTTTTTCCATTGCTTTGTAGTCGTCATACTTGACTATAGCTTGAATGCCAATAATATAGAAGGAGGGTTGTTTTTTTGTCTCTCCCTCAATTTGAGGAGTTGATGGCTTGCTTGCTTTAGCTGGTGAAGCTGCTGTTTTTTTAGTTTTGCTGTTAGCAAGTACTTCATTTTTTTCTGTAGAGTCATTTGATATATTTGAAACAACATCTTTTTTTGCAGTTGCTTCTTTGATTTCCTTATCAATAGAAGGTGTCTGTGCAGATTCTTGAGGTGCATTAAAGCCTTTCCTATACCAAATTTCTTCTGAGGTCTGCCCATCACAATCATAAACCGCTTTGAGTTGATTGTGGTCAAGGAGTTCCATCTTTAGTGCACAATGTGTTTTCGAATTAGGGTCGAAGTATATTTTACCATCATGATATTTGCCTTCATTAAGTACCAAATCGGTGATAAAAATAAATTCTTCCGTTTTGTCCCCTTTGATGGTCTCACTACCATTTTTGTACGCTAGCAGATAAGCTAGAAACTTACCTTTCCAAGGAGTGATTTCAACTTGCATTTCTCCATAATTGCCATTGACATTCCAGATACCGCAGATTTCCTCTCCTTCAACCGTACATGAACAGAAGGACACTAATGTGAGGCTTAACACGATATTTAAAAGTATGATCTTGAATTTCATCATTATTTATTTTGGCATAAAATTATGGCGAACTGGATTAGTTTCTTTTGACCTATGTCAAAAGAGTTACTGATAGTAAGCCAAGGCAGGAACAAACAAAGAAGCTATCGAATACATACTCATCAATATCCAGCTTACAATAATTACCCAGTATAAAATCGCATGTTCTTTCTTTTCAATAGGTTCCATAAAATAGGTTACCCCGCTAATTAAATCAGGAATAACCCATAATAAAAACAGAATGCCCAAGCCCATTGCCAATTGAACCACATGGCGATGTATATAAAAATTAAGCCAAGAATTGTGCGCCATTTACTCAAAACTCCATTTGACGGTTTTACCATAATATCAGTAATGTCCGGTTATAAATCAAAGATATTCAGCTGGTTATCATTTGGGGTGTTTGGCTTTTTGGTATTAACATTAGTAATCAGTTGATTTACAGGCATTTTGCTCAGTGCCGACACAC